>Ga0256836_1000114_pt1 | contig 48236 bp, 52 predicted proteins | sample 4561380metaG_FD_185974 | JGI IMG/M metagenome (GOLD analysis project Ga0256836, IMG submission 185974) | Hydrothermal vent microbial communities from Guaymas Basin, Mexico - 4561-380 | ecosystem: Environmental > Aquatic > Marine > Hydrothermal vents | place: Mexico: Guaymas Basin | collected...
TCGGCACTTACTTTATTGGTTTTGGCTATCTCTTTTACTGATATGCCATTACCATTGGAGATTTGACGGATTAGTGATGGGATTAGTTCTTCTATTTTTTGTTTTGGCATTTTGTTTGAGAATTACTTCTCTTCCTTAGATTAAATTACTATGTCTAAAATCATATATTCAAAGTTATATTCGATATTATGTAGCAACCGCACAAAGAAAAATCTCACTTTTTAGCTAAAATTATCCCTATAGAACATCATATTTTAGGGAGTTTATTATGGCAGAGAGTCATATAGTGTCGGCACTTATTAAAAAGAGAAGTGAGTTAGCTGGAGAGATAGAGTATTATAAAAAACTACTTGATAAAGCTAAAAGTGATTTAACCTCTATTGATAAAACAATCCACATATTTGATGATAGTATAGATTTGAGAACTATAAAAAGTAAAAGAGTAGTTAAAAAGAGCTATTTTTCAAGTGGGGAAGCTACTAAAATGGTGCTTGATGTTCTTAGAACTGCTGATAAGCCATTAAAAACAGATGAAATAAGCGACATCACAGCTTCTAAAAAATCTCTGCTTCTTAATGACAAAGAGAGAGTGAATTTTCAAAAATCTATTATCTATGCCTTAAACTCTTGTGAACAAAGAGGGCTTATAGATAGAGTCGGCAAAGATGGACTTGTAATAATTTGGCAGATACGAGCCGTTGCCTAAGCTCCTAACCTCTCCGCTATTCTATGATTACCTTGCCAATATCCGCAAAATTCATTACTTACAGTTGTATTCATACATCTTGTAAAAATATCTCTAAATATAGCTCCGTTGCTCATTCTTCTTGTGTCTTCTCTGTAAGCTATCTCATTTGCATAGTTTGAAAGATAAAGATTAGAGATACTATGGCATTGCCCGTACTCCATTCTTCTAAATCTGCTGTTGTAACTCTCGCTTTGGTTATTGCAAGCACCATCTATGCTTTTATACTCTTTTGAGTGATTAACTCTTTTCATATCGTAGTGAGCATGAAAAATATCATATCCTTGATGTTCGTCTGAATGTAGCTCTGTTCCAAGCTCTACATTTTTATATACAAGCTCTTGTATATCTTTACTATCTTCATTCTTTACAATAAATGTTTTTGTCTTTACACTTCCCACAACTTCATCAAACTCACTATCTGCTCTTTGTCTGATAGAGATAACAACTCTCTTTTTAGGTTTATGAGCTTTTCTTCTGTCAATTCTATCATCTATATTGTTTGCAGGTCTGATATAGTTGCCTACATAAACTCCATCAATTTCACAAACTCCTGATAGTTTTTCATCTTCTTCATATTCTTTTGGCATTAAAGACTCACGAATTTTATGCGATAATACCCAAGCTGTTTTATACTGAACATCCAAATCTCTTGACAGTTGCAAAGCACTTATAGATTTAACGGCATTTGTAAAAAGTGCAATAGCGATAAGATAGATTTTTAAAGGCTTTTTATGACTTGCAAAGATAGTACCACTTGTAACACTAAAAGTATGCTCACAATGTTTGCAACGAAACTGCTTACGGCTACTTATAAAATATGGCTCATGGCAAACACCACAACGAGGACAAACAGGCACACCATCCGTATCACTCCAACGAATAGCTTTGAAATACTCAAATGCTTCCTCGTTACTCATATTGAAAAGTTGCATCAATGATAAATCTCTTGCTTTTGCAGATAGTAGGAAATGTTGTGCCATTTTTTAATCCTTTGTAAAAGATATATAGATTATAACACATTATTTAATGTGTGTCAATGGATTATGCAAATAATTTAATGTTTTTTATCAATTAAATAATGTATAAAACAAATGTAAAGATTTGCTTTTTTTATTTTATTTGGATATAATAAGAACATAAAATTTTTGAGGATTAAATTTGGATTATGATGAGTTAGTTAGAAATATAGGAAAAGCAGGTTTGACGATAAAAGAGTTTGCCAAACTTATAAAAGCAAATCCTAATTCAATTACAAATCTTTCAAATAAAGAGAAAAAAGTTCCAAAGAACTTGGCAATAATTGCTATGCTACTAGGGGAACTTGTTGATAAAAAGATAGATTACAGACCACTTTTTGAGAAGTTGGATTTAGAGCCACAAAAAGCTAGAGTGAAAAATACTTTTGGTGAAAAAAAGGATGAGAATGTCTCATATTGAAACAATAAAAGATTTAGATTTTCCAACATATATTGGGAACGAAACAGAATATGAACACATATTTTACACTTATTTGGATTTATTTTTAAATGAGATTGGATACATAACTAAAATAAAAAAAACAGGTTATGAAAATATTGATAAAAACATAGAATCAATGGCTGGAATTTCCAATGGAAGTTGTGACTCTTATATTCTTTCCAATAATACACCAGATTCTTTATTTGCATTAGTTGAATTAGAATCAACGGGAAATTTACACAAAGGAATTGTTCAAGTAAGAAAATATGCAAAAGGACTAGCATCCTCTTTTAAAACTAAAAAGTTTATAAATAAGCATGAAAAAATACTTTTATTTGTGTATGATGGAACTTTAATGTGGGGGTCTGAATATAATTTGCAAACAGACGAAGAACTAATAGTAATTTCTGAAAAATCATTATCGGAAGATGGAATTGTTGTAACGAATACAGAAAAAGAAACTTTTTTTAATTTATTCCCAATTAAAAACAAAATAAACACTTCGGAAGATGAAAAAACATTAATAAAAAATATAAAGAAGGTGCTTAGAGGCAATAAGTCTTTACAAGGCAATAAGGCATTTTTATTGACAGTTTTAGCTTCTATTTACGGCGATACAAAAAAAGAAACTTTTAAAGATGCAGTGGAATACTTAAGAACTCAATCTAAGAGCAACAAAGAAACAGAAGAAATATATGATAAATGGAATCGTGTTAAAAATAAAATTGATTACGATAATAGTAATGATACTAAAAATAAAATATCTAAATTATATGAGGATGTTTCAATTAAATTATATCTTATTGCACAAGATAAAAAATTAGATTTATATGGATACATATACGAAGAATTGGCTGAGAAAACAAGCAAAAAAGAGGATGGTGAATATTATACACCACGAACACATATTCGCCCTATTGTTAATAGTGTATTTGAAAAATATTTGAAAAACGCATGGCAACTTAAAGGTAGTAACAAACAAATACTTCAAAGATTAAATTCTAAAAATATTCTTGACCCTTTTTGCGGAAGTGGTGGTTTCTTATACGAATATCTTAAAATATTAAAACAAAAGTATGCTCTTTCTAATTTAAAAATAAATGAAATAGCAAGCAATTCAGTAAATGGATTTGACAAAAACGACATAACTTCCGCATACTTCAATTTGTTTTTAATTGGAGATGGTCGTTCAAATTTATCTCAAGTTACAACATCTATAAATTGGGAAAACTTTTGGAAATTTAAAAATCAAAAGCAAAAAAATAATACCCCCGCCCTTATAAGTAATATAGAAAATTTAAAGAAAAATATTGAAGCAAATATTGAAACATTTGTTGCTTTTTTAAACAATATAATCAATATGGACTATATAAAAAACACTTTTTCTTTTTATGATGATTATGAAGATATAGAAACAGCAGAGGAGTTACTTAAAAGTTTTGCAGATTCTATTGAAAAAAAAGTTAATGAGCTATTTTATGAATTAGCTTCAGAAAAATACAAAAATTTTAATCAGCCGTTGTTGTTATTTTTCTATGAAATACTTGCTCAGGTGTCAGACAATATTGAAAATATAGATTTTCAAGAATTTTCCGACAATATGGGTAATGTAGATTTGCTAATGACTAATGTGCCTTATGGCGATATAGATGATATTAGATTTAAAACATCCTATGGGGCAAAATTAGAATCAACTGCTCTGAAAGAATGTATTGACCTTCTCAAACCATCCAGCCATCAAATAGATAACACTACAGGACAAAAATACAGCCTGAACGATGGAGGTATTGCTACCATAGTTATTCCAAATGGACTAATTGAAAGAGATGAATTAGAGCTAAAAAAATATTTGATTCAGAGATGTGATATTTTAAGTATTGTCAAGCTTCCATTTTATACTTTTAGCCCGTATGCCCTTATACAAACCTATGTAATTACTATTAGAAAAAAAGCAACATTTCAATTTTCAAAATACATTCAAGAACATCAAACTTTTATGTATATTATAGACAATGATGGCAAAGCAAATTCTGATAGAAGATTTGAGACAAAATTAATATCTAAAGACAGAAATAATATTCAAGGTAAAGTTATTCATGAATATATTCATGATGAACTCTCCACAAACTTAGAATCTTATCCAGAGGGATATTTTTCAAAATTAGAACGAAGTTGGATTTATGGTAATGCAAATGATTTTGACCAAAGATGGAATCAGCAAAGGATTACTGAAAAATGGGATGGTAAAAAATGGAAAACACTTAAAGGTAAAAAATGGAGTTTTCAAAATTTGCAAATCAAAGAATACAAGAAACAAATTGAAATTAAAAAGAAGAAGATTAATGATGCAATTATCTTCTTGCTTGAAAATAATAAAGATTTTAGAAATTATTTTACAGATGAAAAGAAAAAGTATATTGCTAAACAGATTCGAGAAGAATATTTTGTTAATATATCAAGTATTGACTACAAAGACAATATAATAGTCATTAAAAATAATAATAACAGAACAATCAACAACAATGAATTGTCAACTTTCATACACAATTACTTTTTAACACAAGGAATCAAAGACACAGGAACAACAATAGAATATATTAGAGAAAATTACAGCGGAACTTGTAATGCAAATATTGATGATGCTATTGAAATTTTAGAAAGTTTAGATGATATTATTATTTTTGACTTTGAAATAAAGTTAATCAAAAAGCAAACATACAATCTTTACGACTTAAAAATTGATAATTATTTAATTGAGGACACTGATTTAGATTCAGATACACTATCAATGACACTTATTAGACTTTTTGAATCTCAAAAAATATTAAATTATAACAAGGAATCAATCTTTTTTCAAATGCAAAATGCTACAGAAAAGATAAAAGATAAAAAAGATAGCAATATTATTCCTTTATACGAAATAATAGAAAGCTATAAAGAAAGAGGAGATAGAATACGAATTGAGGATATTTACAATTTATATGGAGAGTATCCTGTTTATTCTTCTACCATCACAGGGAATATAGGTTATTACAACAACTACAACTGTGAAATACAAGATAATACCTTACTGTATGCAATTGAAGGAAATGCAGGAAGTATAAGTATTCCATTCTCAAAAACACAAAAGATATGGTTGCTCGATGTTGGCGGTATCATAAATATAAAAAGCAATATATTGGAGACCTTTTCAAAAGAATCTATTGCTATATATCTTGATGCCCTTTTTAAAAAGAACAGACACAATAATAGTGGGCAACCAAAATTTCTATTAAAAAATAATTTTGACCTAGAAATAGATTTATCAACTCTTCGCATCATCGAAGATTCTATAAAAAAATGCAAACAATAGAATACGACAAAACCACAAAACAAATCACTCTAAATAGCTATACAGATGGCTTTTTAGAGAGTAGTATAGATATAACCGACAAAGTAATGACATTAGCTATAGAGAAGTTATATGATGATTATGAGTTGCAAGTGGGTGATGAGCTATGTATCACTAAAAAAGAGAAGCTAAAAGTAACTAAATTTGAGTTAAAAAATAGCTAAAAAATTTTGATAAATCTTTGTGCATTTGCTACATAATATCGGAAATTTTCTCCTGTAGTGTTAAACTTGTATTCATTTTGATTCCCTTAGATGTTGTATTATATCTTTTTCATCTTCATGAATTTTTTTTAAGCGTTCATCTCTCTTTGGGAGTTTTTTTTCCATATATTTCGCTAGCCATACAAAAACAACCAGTGTAAAAACTAAACCTATAACAAGTGCGGTGTTTATCATTCGTTTTTCCTTAATTTAATTTTTAATCGACCACAACAGTTTCGGGCTATTCTCAAAATATTCATATTTCTTGACTTTTTAAGAATATAACATTATAATATGTTTTTTAGAGAAAATGCAAGGAATTTTAAAGAAATATGAAAATAAAACTACAACCATTTAACAATACTAAAGAAGACTTACTATTTTGGATAAAAGAGTACCTATCCTTCAAAGCTTTAGAGTTCTTTGAGAAGTCGGCATCTAATAATGTTGATGATATTATAGCTTCTATTGAACTAATAAAAAATGCAAAAGATATTGATACAGCTAAAAGCAATTCAAACTTACTAGCAAGAGATGGCTTAGGCTCAATGTCAAGAATAGTCAATGCAACATATAAGTTATATATTTATAGTGTAGGAAAAATAGACTCCATTAAAGATATTGATACAAACCTATTGCAAGAATTTAAAGATTGGCTCACGATAGGCGATGCAACTAAAAAAGGCTATGTTGATGCAGTTTTAGAGCTATGTGTCTTTATCCAAAGAGCAAATACTGAAAAATATAGTTTTGATATTGATGAGAGCATAGTAAGAGTTAGTAAGAAGAGTATTGGTAAAAAAATGATTGATGTTATGGATGATACTGAATTTGAACGATTTAGTAAGATGCTCACTAAATATAAGTATAAAAGTGAGTATGAGAAAGCGAGGGCTATCCTTATGTGTAGAATCTTCTTGTTTAGTGGTATTACTACTGCTGAACTAATGAGTCTTGAACTTGGAAAATCTTTCATAGTTGATAATAAAACAATATTAATAAGATTAGAGAACAGGAAACGAGATATAGACTTACCTAGAAACCTAGTAATATCATACTTTAACAAGTATAAAGAACTTGCACTTAAAGATAAGGGCTATGACATTGCACACAATCCATTAACCAGCATTACTAAGCAACATATAAACAATATAGTTAAAGAGCTTTTGGAGTTTGCTAACATCAAGAGAGCACCTTTAACACCTCAACTATTGAGATATAGTTTTTTTGTGTATATTTATAATAAAAGATGCTTAGACAATGAGATAACTTTTAATACTATACACGATATATCTGGCATAGTTAATAAAAAAGAGCTAGAGAGAATACTAAATACATTTGATAAAGATAGTGTTTCGATAGCAAAAGTGTTTGATAAGGAAAAGTTTTGAAATTCATTGTAATATACTTTCATATTTCTTGACATAATGGAAATATGCTGATATAATATGTGTAGAGTTAAAGAGATAAGGAATTAAGATGCTAGAATTAAATAACAATACGATAAGTTTTGAGGATACAATTATTTTTGTAGCTCCAAACAATGAAAAGGCAAAATTGAGTTTTAAAAATGTAAAAGATATACCAATCATAGATTTCACTAAGTATGATGTAATTGATAATTCTGTTTTACCTAGTGGAAAAATACAGCTAAATTTATATAACAACACAAAGTTTCCAAGTCAATACATTAGTTTTGTTGTTATTGATGATGTTTTGTCAATAAAAAAATAGCCCACTACCGTTGTGGTCGATTAAAAATTAAATTAAGGAAAAAATATTATGTCTCAATGGAAATTACCAAATAAAGATTTAAAAAATAGCATTGTTAAAGTTTTTATAAACAAATACAATAGACTTCAAATTAGCTTCGGTACTGTTTACGATATGCAAGTTGCTTTAGGATATTTTGCACTAAACAGGGTCGATTCACTTGTTCAAGATTTTAAGCTTGAAACAAAAAGTATTTATCTTGAAAAAGAAATATCTTTATCTCGTTTTGGCTATGAAATACACGAATCATTTAAAAAAATGATTATAGACTAATAGCCCATTACTGAGGTTTTGAACTATGAGAAAGAAAGATGAAGTTTTAAAATGGCTTAAGAATAGAGTAGACTCTAATGTTGGATGTACTATTACAAATTGGCACATAAGTGACGATTTATTGGAGTTTATGGATGAGTTTTTTGATGGCGACAAGACAACAATAAAACAAGGTCAAAACAGCTTCAATAGATATACCAAGATGCTTGTGGAAGAGGGTTTCTTGTTTAAGCCAGAGAAAATAGGTTTAGGTGCAGGAGGATATAGTGAGTTTGGTGTTAGAACTCAAACTATTTGGAGAAAGAATACAGGACACAAAGAATATCATCAGAAAATAAAAGGATTATCATACAGTAGATATGAACATGACTATTTTAAAAAGCATGGGAGATTCCCAAAAAATAAATAGCCCGTTACTGAACTTAAAAACAAAGGAACTAACAAAATGATAAAAAAATCTTTAATACTCAACGGAATAGGAAATTTTGTAGTCGCAAATAATACCATTAGAACCACAAATGGCGAGACATTTTATTTAGATAGTGATGAAAACTCGTTGCGACTATCCATAGACGAACCAATGGGCAATGTGAGTGGATGCGGAAATGTTATTGTTGGAAATAATATAACGTCTGTCAATGGTGTTTCAATTTCAACATCAGGAAATGATATTTACATTAAGACTAGAAAATCAGGAAGAGTATTTGTCAATGATGTTCTCATGACTGAAAGCGATGCTAAAGCTGGTGCGAATCAAGACGACCAGAAAATAAAAGAATTTGATATTTCTTCCTTTGAGATAGATGAAATTAAAGTTTCTGGTAGTGGAAGCTTAAAAATTATAGACATTAATATTGCAGAAGATTTAGATGTGAAACTTTCTGGGCAAGGCAGCATTGAAGCAAGTAATATTAGCACTACATATCTTGATGTGAAAATTTCAGGACAAGGGAACATAAACTTAAATAGCTGTTCTGCAAAAAAAGCAAACTTCAAAGTGTCTGGTATGGGAAATATTAGCGGTGTGAACAACAGTTTCGATAAAGTGACTGAAAAAGTGTCTGGTATGGGAAATATTAATTTATAAACCCGCCGAAACTGCGGTAAAAAATTAAATTAAAGGAAACAAAATGAAAAACACAGCGATATTAAGAATAAATTTGTTTACACAAAAGCAAAACACTATAGGCATTAGTAAGTGCATAGCATCTTTTACAAATGAGTATAAAAATTCCGAAGAAGCCATCGAAAATGTGCTAAATCCAAAACAAATCAAGGAGCAATAGATGGAACAAAAAAACAATGAACTAACGATTGAAGATATTCACAGGTTTGTATTCAGCAGCTACACACACTCAGTTGAAACAGGAATGTTAGCTATGTTTCCTATGTTTGCTACAATAGTTGCTTTGATTGAAGTCGCAGAACACGAAAGATATGGAATATTATTTTGGTTTTGCCTTAGCATTGTGGTTTTAGGGGTACTAGGAAATATTCTTTACTATCGATCTGCCAAGAAAAATAAAAAAAGAATTGAAGCACTAATTCCTTTAACATTTCCAAATTATGAAAAAAAATATCACAATCTTCTTTTAAAGGCTTATGAAGAGATAAGAGAAAAAGAGATAGGCAGAGTTGATGATGAAGATGAGATTTTGCTCATAAACGATGATTTTACCAGAAGAGTAGCTGAATATCAAAAGCTAGTTAGCGAGGCAAAAAAATAAGCATAAAAAACCAGAAGAATAAGTGATGGAGAATGGCTTAACTCTTTTGGATTTCCTTTTTGTTTTGGTGATATCTTCATCAATTGGTTATTGTTTTTACGGGGTGTGTAGCTATCAAACAAAGAGAGCTTCTTTGATTGATTCTTTTAAAAAAGGAGAAACATTAAGTTGCTCCAATAAAAAAGTAAGCATGAAAACCGGATAGAAAACACAAGAGACACAAGCAAACTATTACCTCTTTAAAGATGGAGTTCTTATTGATATTTCTCAATATGAACCCATCTTTAGAAGGCAGCCCCACTAAACAATGACTAATAGGATGATACAGCCTCTCTTTTGGCATCTTCTCTGGTGCTGGAATATATCATCGTTGTATTTATTGTTGAGTGCCCTAATAGATCTTGGAGTATTTTAATATTCCCATTTTCTTCCGCAAATTCACTTCCAAACAGATGTCTAAAGATATGAAGACCTTTTGCAGCATCTTCGTGAACCCCATTTTTTCTGTCTTTTGCCTCAAGAGCATTAAAAATCTTTTTAACATTAATATAGAGTGTTCGTCTGTCCATTTTTTGTTTACCGCTTGTTCCAGATAAATAATCTTGCTCATCATCTAAAATTTCTTTGAAATATAAGTAGTGTTTCTCAAAACAAATTTTCTTAATATAAGTCACCCTACTCTTCCCCCCTTTTCCGCCTATAACATTAATTCTATATGAGTTGTTTTCCTCTCTTATATCTTGAAGTCTAACATTAATAGCCTCACTAGCTCTCAGCCCTGCTCTATACATCAAAAGTATCATTGCCGTATCTCTATAAGCTACTCTTTGAGAATTTGCTCTTACTCTTTTTTGTATTACACTAGGATCTTTTACATAACCAGAGAGTAAGTCCATAAATCTTTTCATTTTTTCTTTACTGATTTTTTGATGTTTGTCTCTAACATTACCTTTTTGCTTTTTATATGTTTTCATTTTTCTAAATAGATCTTTAAAGCAATCGGTTCCGGTCTCTTCAACAATAAAAGAGAAAAATTTATGAACAATAGCTCTTCTATTTGACATAGTAGATATAGAAGCTTTTGGAATATTTGTTATATAGTTTATTATATAGTTATTGTCGATTTTTACAAGAGGTAATTCGTTCTCAAAGTAGTAATCTTCAAACTCAGAAAGAGCAAAGTTGATTTTGTCAAGGTTAGTATTATGCTGATTTACATATCTATCCCTAGTGTCAATAAAATCTTCATTGATATTTTTAGAGAAAGATAAAAAGTCGGCAACAATAGATATTCGCTCTTTAACGGAACCATACTTTCTGTTTGTCTCATAGTTTTCCATCCAATACAGAAAATCATTTACATTTGTATCATCAATATCACATAGACCTTTTTTATCTGACATGTACCCATAGGAATAATCAATAAGAGCATTCAATGTAAAGCTGTATGAGCTTATTGTGTTTTTTGAACGATTTAAAATTTCTAAATGTTTATTAAATCTAGCAATCCACTCTTCTAAATCGTTACTAAGTGAAATACCATATTCAAGTTTGTTGTTTTGTTTAACCTCACCAGCACCGAAAATGCTATCAATATCTATCATAAGTGGTTTTCCTTTTTATATTTCAAAATAGTCATAATTACATATTATGACATATCTAAGATAATCGTTTTATTAATTTTAGAGAACATTTATGTTGAGGTATTGATTTTTATAAAAAAGCATTAAAATAGTTTAATGATTGTTTGTTGTTGTCTGGTTTTGTTTATCTTTTGTTAATTTTGTTTTTTGCCTATTATTTGCTATAATACTAATCTAAAAGATATTGAACCTCTCTTAGAGTGGTTTAGTGCAAAAATGTATATTTTAAAGGATATTAAGAATGAACGATAGAGAGCTGATAAAAATATATTCAGTTGGTATGTTCATGTTGAGTTTGTTAGACGAGTGGAATAAATTAGAAAGAACCGGAGATGTTGCAAAGGTTTATAATACAATAACTCGAAAACACAGTAACTTTCACCAACAATTTAAAGATGTCAAGTCAGGTAAAAGAAAGAAATATAGTCATAAGTGTGATTTATTTATATATGCAAGTGCTCTTGCTACTGTAGCATGGAAAGAGTCTATTGAAAGTGCTAAAAATATAAAAATGTCTGTTAATACAGTTTTGTATCGCTTATATGGATTAAATTCTGATGGATTAAAAAGAATCTATGGTCTTAATGGAGATGTCTTCGAATCTGTAAGAAAGCAAGGATCAACTGAAGTTGTTTTTTCGAGCTGCAAAGTCGCCAATATAATGGCAAAAAATATCTCTGAGATAATTGATCACAAAATAGACTCTTCAGTAGATAGTGTTGAAATTAAGAGGATATCTGCTTAGTTTTAATGTATAGTAGTAAATACAAAAAAAACACAAAAGGGTGTTCTAAATAAATAAAATTCTTACAACAGCGGCATTGGTTTCAGAACCTCAGCAAAAAGTAAATTCACAAGAAAGAGATATTATAGAAATCTAATAAATTAAATCTCTTCCCTCTTTGGAGGGCTTTGATGTGATTTAAAAATTAGGAATAATAAAATGAAAAATATACTAATGAACAAAGAAATGACAAAAGCAATACTTGATGGTCGCAAAACTCAAACTAGAAGAGTTGGAATTACTGCAAGTGGCAAATACATTATAGATGATAATTTGATTAAAAGCTACAAACTTGCTAACCAAGATATTTTAAAATGTGGAAAATATCAAAAAGGCGATGTCGTTTGGGTTAGAGAACCTGCAAAGGTTGTTGACTATGTAGAATCAAATATTACAATGAAAGTTGAGTATGTTGATGGAGAAGCCACGACCAAGGATATTCCAGAAAGATTTTTAAACGAGGATGGATATATAAAAGCTTCTTGGATTAAAAATATGCAAGGTGTTCCGAATGGTTGTATAAAAGAGATGGCTCGTATCTTTTTGAAAATTACGGATGTTAGTGTGAAGAGATTGCAAGACATTACTATTGGAAATATAATTAACGAAGGAATAAAAATAAAAAACACAAAAGAGCTTATTGAAGAGAATATGTTAAATCTATCTAAAACCGCCTCCTCAAACAATCTTAAAGCAGTAGAAAATGCTATTAAAAATTCTTTTATAGAATTATGGAACAAAACAGCACCAAAAGGCTATAAATGGGAAGATAACCCTTATGTGTTTGTTTATGAATTTGAAAGAATAGAAAAATGATCGAAATTAGTTTATCTTGGAATAATATTTTAAAGGAATACAGTTATGAGTGTAGCAAAATATAGAATGTGGGACGGAAAGAAAATGCACCAAAACCACGAAATAAAGCACTACGAGTTAGGTGTACTGCAAGGCACATGTTATAAAATGCTACCTTTTACGGGTTTGCTTGATAAAAACGGTATTGAGATTTATGAGGGAGATATTGTTACAAAATGGCATATGCAAGAAATAAATACAAAAAAATTATCGGAAGTATGTTTTAATCAAGGGAGCATAGTTGCTATTGAGAGAAAAGGCTATCCTAGCGAGAAGATGTGGAACTTGTGGAGCATGTGCAAAAACTTTGAAGTAACCGGAAACATATATGAAAACAAGGAGTTATTAGATGTTTAAACTAGCAGGAGATTTTAAAATATGATTATCAAAAATCCAAAATTTGTTTGTCTTAATTGTAGTAATGAACTTGAACATCCATGCAAGCATATTGCTATTGATGCTAAAAAAAAACAAACTAAATGTGACGATGTCGTGTTAACTTGTAGTGAGTGTAGAGGGCAGATGATAGTTCCGTTTGAAACACGAAAGTATAAAGTAACAATAGAGTGCGAATATTCTTTAGATATTTCCCCTGTTAAAAACAATGTTGTTTTTTCAGAAGAAGATGGAGAGGATAGTGAGATTATAGAGAGTGCTATTTATAACTCCTTATTTGATTCTGTAACAAATTTTCAGTTATTAAAAGTTGGAAATATGTGTAAGGATTAGAATCATGAAGTTTTTGTTTCCAGAAAAAAAGAGATATTTATAGAAGATGTTAAAAGAAAGCCAATAGGTTCGATTGTTTGTATCGATGTAGTTACGAATATGACGAGTGGGATGAAAGCAGTGTAGTGATTGTTGCAAAACAAATTAAATTTAAAAAAAGGTAAGAAATGAATACAAAAACAGAAAAAACTAAAGCAATGATGAAAGAGATGTTTGATCTCCAAAACCACCTCAATAACCAAACAAACGGCGAGCAGTGGATTAATGGTATCACAAAAGAAGGTCGTACTATCAATTGGAAAAGATGTATTTGGCTTGAAACGGCAGAGGCTACAGAAAGTCTAGCTTGGAAGCATTGGAAGAGTATTGATACTCCAGATGATATAGAAAATGTACGACTTGAAGTTGTTGATGTATGGCACTTTCTCATGTCTGATATGATAGCAATAAAAGGACTAGAAAAATCAATCTCTCTTGCATTAGAAGCTGAACAATCCATTACAGCAGAAATGGCTTCCCAATATTCCTTAATTGATGCTCTTGAGTCAATGGCAAAAAGTGCATTAAGTGGTGAAATTCCTCTTCTTCATTTTTTTACAGTAGTTCGTGTCTTAGAGGATTTTGATTTTGAAGATGTATATAAACTTTACATTGGTAAAAACTGCCTCAATCAGTTCCGCCAAGACAATGGCTACAAAGATGGCTCTTATATTAAGCTATGGAATGGCAAAGAAGATAATGTTTATATGCAAGATATTTTAAAAAACAATGGGGCTCTCTCTTATGATGAGTTGTATAGTAGGCTTGATAGCATTTACAGTAAGGCTAAATTAGTCCAATAATTAAAAAAGGAGAACAAGAAAATGAAAAAAAGAATCAATGTAACTGATGAGGTGTTTAACGATCTCTCAGTTGTGGCAGCCGAGTTAAACTCTACAGGCAAAAAACCTAACGAAAAGGTAGAAAACCTTTTTAACAGCAATCTTTTACTCTCATCTTATAGAGAGCTACAAAGTTTAAATTCACAGTTGGCTCAAGAAGTCGCACACCTTAAAGAGTCCAACATTGATATTGATACAGAACAGATGCAGAGACTCCAAAAGCTTCAAACTTTAGAGATACTAGATAAAGATATGTCAAGTGCTCTCAAGAAGCTTATTGATAGCTATGTTGAGGTAAACGGAGAGGCTATTCAAAAAGCAGTGTTAGGCTTATAGTGATGAAGCATGTATTTGCTTTAATTACAATAGCTCTATTCGTGGGATGTTCTGATACAAAACAAACATCCCTTGCTAACCTTCCTGTATTGCAAAACTTATTAACAAAACAAAACTCTCTAGTGGCTATGATACTTTTTTAAGTGTATACGAGTTTTGCCTCAATGGTGATCTTATTATATTTGTGGATAATTACAATGCCAGAGGGGTTACAAAGCAAAAGAATACTGTTATATCTACTAAAGTTTGAGAATGAAATCAGGCCAGAAAATCTTTTGTAGATACCTAAAAAAGGTAGTTTGTTTTACAAAAATACAAAGTTTCTCTATTTTGTACTTACAATAAAATTTGATAATTATTTTCCTTCTATGAAAATAAATTGCAAATGTGGCCAAGTTGTCAATATTTGCAAATATCTTAGAAGTCCTTAAAATAGGGCTTTATTGAGATATTTTTTTATTTAAAATCAGGCCACTTTCTGCCATTCTCGTGCTTTAATGAACATTCTCATACTTTATTGTTTTTTGCAAATACTAAAAAGTGTCAATTCAAAATCGATAAATAAATAACACATTAAAAAAACTATATAGACAAACTTTCTACTTCTATTTTGTGGCGGATATCACCATAGAATACCTAAACCACCCTCACATATTGAATCTTCCCTTCTCTTTGCAATCTACCATAATGCTGTTCTTTAGTTTGCAATTCATCCATATATTTTCTATTATCCATCAAAGTACAAACCTCAACGATACGAACATGTCTTGTTGGATCAGAACGGTATTCCATAAAAGAAGGGAGGTGTTTTAGATTCGGCTTCCCCTGCGGGTAAAACTTTTTATTAATATTGATATACTCTCCACCGCTAATTGGTTTTATAAAAGCTATTTGTTTAATAAAAAGCTTGTGAGCATATATTTTCTCTTTGTTATTATTCACAAAACAAGAATGGTTTTCGCTTTCGTAGATAGGATAAATATACATTCTTATCAGTTCTTTGTACGAGGTGTTGCTTTTAAAATCTCTCCTGTTTGCATAAACTGCAATGTAATAATATGGAACCGAGTGAACCCTGTGAGCAAAATCGTGAATAATCATTGCTTTTGTGTTTTTTACTCTTACCTCTAAAGGATAGAATTTTTTATATTTAGGATTGAACTCATTAAGAACCATAGAGCTGTTTGTAATGTTGAGGTCTTCTCGTAATATACCGAAGGAAATTTTATGATAAGGAGATGGCAAACTATCTGGAACTGTTTTTCCGTTTGCTAAAGTAGTGTCTTTAATAGTTAGACTTAAGCATCGAAAATAATCAAAAGTCGAATACATCTCAATAGAATCAGATTGTTTGTTCTTGCTATTTAAAGCAAAAGAAGTAGCTTTAGAGAAAGAGTCAAGGCAAAAGTGACCAAATGTATGTCTTCGTACCTGCTCTTGCTTCTCGTCAAGCTGAGATACAATATTTGTTTTCTTCTTTATTAAAGCTGATTCCTCAAAAATACCTTTTTTATATTTCTCTTTTATGGTGTCATAAAACTGTTCACGAAAGGCATGAAAAATACAATCTTCTGAATGTTCATAACTAGGATTTCTCTTAATAGTCAAAAGGGAACTGTTTGGTATTTTTGATATTACTACAGGAGGATAGCTTTCGCTATCTTTCCTACAAGAGCAAACTACTTTTACTTTTTTTTCTTTTGCCCGCTGCAAAGAAAACTGGATAAAATCTAGCTTAATATCTTCTCTTGTTGAAAATGAAACACTAGTGCTTTTTGTCTTTTCAAGAAATATAATTGTTGTCATCATAAAAGTATAGTTAATATATTAGTAAAAAAACAAGAAGATAATTTCTCTTAACAAAATCTTCTTTCATCTACTCCCATAAATAAACACTCAGCATGATACTCGATACTTTCAAAGCTGTGTGTTTTAAAGATATGCACTCTACAAAAGAAGAATAAGTATAAAAACTTATATGCTATTTTTTTGTCGCCATCATACTTCTCAAGAAGACTAGATTTATCAATCTTTCTAATATATTCTTCTGGGGACATTGGAGTGTCTGAATTTTCGCCAAGTAGTCCTCGAAATGTTTTTACAACTGCATATTCTCCGTTGGTGACAAAGAATGCTAGAGTATCTCCACAATTGATTTTTTGAAGCTCGTGTATTACCTGAAGTGCAAGAACGACTAAAGAAGAGTTATCGTTATCAGTGATTTCTAAAAAATACTTTCCGGAAGGAGTTGCAAAAACAAGAGTTGGAATATCTGCATTTTCTGCAAATGTTATTTTTATCTTACCTTGACTCTTCTTTTTTGCTTTTACGGTAGCTTCATTTAATATCTCTTTTTGATAGCTCTTTGGTTTTCCACTCCAATTTTCAAGGTTTCCATCAAATAACTCTAAGGCTTGAAGAGATGACATTCTCCTTTTTGTTACACCAAGAGGCTCCACTCCTTCCTCAAAAAGAATCTTAGAAAACTCTTGTGTTGTTTTTTTATTATATCTCATCACAGCAGCAGCAATAGTGCGACTACAATTTCGCACTAATATTGAAAAAGTTTCTCCTCCATAAAAAGTTCCATCGTGATATTGCTTGTAAAACTCCATATTATGTTCATTGGTTATTTCATTACTTGAGTCATGGCAATATTCATGTATTAATGTAAAAGCCATTGATTCAATTTTCAATACGGAATCCGATAACTCTCTTAAATGATGAATATCTATATAGATAGAATCTTTTCCATCAGTCCAAGCAACAAGCTTCGCTTTACTATCTCCTATTTTTAGTTCTCTGTATCTTTTACCAATCATCGAAGAAATTTTATCACTCAAGTTATTGATAGCCTTGAAAATTGATTTTTCTAATTTTGAAAGCTTTATTGTTACGGAATTTTGAATAGAAAAAGGATATTCAGCTTCCACCTCTTCAATGCTCATCAAGTCATTTCCTATGAGATGAGAAGACATAAAAAGAACATATCTATTGTAGTTCCTAACAGTAATAAAAGGCACATCTTCCTTTGATTTTCTTACTATTGAATAATGAATGTCTTTAAAAAACTTTACTTGCTCGTCTAACTCAAGAATATATAATCCTTCATCTGTCGCACCCAAAAATCCTTCCGAATACTCATGTCGCTGAAGAAGCTCTGAAAGTAGAAACTGAATCAGATCATGAGCATCCTCACAACTAAATGTGGTTATATCTCCCTCAAAAAGTGTATTATAGAAATAAAAAGACTGTATATCCAGCACAAGTACAGAACTGATTTGGTTAAGTGAATCATTTATTACACTGTTTGATTCCCCAACAGTAATTTTAGATATTTGATTTCTGATAATATCTGCAATGCTAAAATATTGACCTGAGACATCTTTAATCCATTTTGCACGACACACATCATGAATATCTATCTTTTCAGATAAAAACAGTTCCATAATATTAAACATTCCAAAGCAGGAAACCTTTTTTTTATTTCTAATCAAAAAACGAACATTGTCTTTTTGAAGTTTCTCGGCATATTTTTGTAAACTACCCCACACCTGACACTTATACTTAAGAATATCGTTTCGTGCAAAGTTTACTTCCATCGCTTTTTTAGATACAAGAATTCCAGCCAAATCAAGATCATACTCCTCTTCAAAGCAAACAAAAACACCTTGATTATAAATAGTGAGTCTTGAATCGTATGAAAGTTTTTTAAAATAGAAAAATTCATTTTCAAAAGTCCACTCTTGCTGACTGAGTATTTTAGATATTCTCTCCCCATTTAATACTATATCCACAGAGCAATATTCAAAGAGTGTCTTGAGATGGTTGAGGTTGAGGTTTTTAGGCTCATAGAGTTCACAAGTAACCTCACACCCAGCATAATAATCAAGCTTAGTATATAGACTGTATGACATGCCTTGTTTGATATCGACTTTCATTTTATAAGAAGAACTTCTCCAAGTTGATTTCCCGAAAGAAAATAATTGCCCTCTTCCCATGCGAAAACGACCAAAAGTTGCATCCCCTTCTTCATGTGGTGTTCCAAATCTACCAAAGTAATTAATTATCTCATCTTCATCTTTAAAACCCTTGCCATTATCTTTTACAACAACCCTATTTTCATCTATCGTAATCTCTATGTTTGTTGCTCCACTGTCTATGGAATTCATAATTATTTCAGTTACGGCTTTTTCCAATGTTCCCGCTTGATGAGTTATTAAATGGTTAATGATGTTTTCGTCAACTGTGAATTTTAAGTTTGTTGGTGTCTCTTGCATATTCTTGAGCCTTTTTTTGATTCTACTGGTCCTTCAATTTTTATACAATCTTATATGTATATGAGTTTTTTTTAAGACAAATAATTGTCATCTACAAAAACAAACTGTATTAATTGTACTTTCTTCACCAGCCCCTTTTATAGATTTATTATTTGCTTTTGCATAAAGTGTTATTTCTGAAATAATATCTATTGCCCAACTTCGCTCATTATATGTTACTTTCCTCATTACATTCACCTTCCCATTTAATCCATTTCTTTTTTACACTTTTGTAAGCTGCTAAAATTCTATTTTCTTATTCTTAAATCTAATTATTTTTCTCTCCACTCTTTAAATATTTTTGAAGATTTAATTGTTTTGTCTTGAGAGCCACCAATAACTTGTTTTATGTGCTCTTCCGATATTACAATTTTCCTATGTTCTCTTTGCCCTTTTTCTAAAAAAGCAATATGTGACACAACTTCTTCTTTTTTTGTGCAGTATTTCTTAATAAGGGCTAATGCCATTTTTTCGTCTAGTAAAGAACTTGTTTTTAATGAATGATGTTTTAATATATATTTATTTTCAAAATCCGGCTTATCTTGAAATGTAAAATGGTAACGAATAGACATCTGTTCATCTATTGACAATGAAAATTTTAAATAATGACATCGGTGAGATGTAACTTGAAATTGCATTTATGTCCTTTTGTGTTTTAGTTTGAGAAGATGTTGTACTCATCACAAAAATCGTCCTCATCACCTTTGATTGCTTCAAATTTATAGGAAATTTTGTTTTGAACACAATACCCCATAATTAAATAAACATCTTTTTCAAAATATGTCATCTTTAGTGAACTTTTTGATTTTTTAATTACTCTAAAAACCACACAAGGATTTTCCCCTGATAAATCGATAATTATCCCTGTGTCTTTAGAGTCTTTCTCTGGTATTCGACAAATATCTTTAATGTCTAAACTACACAGATATCCATAAGTTGTTGCAAAGACATTTTTGCTACCAATATTAAACAATAAGTTAACAAGCTTTTTAATCACTATAGTCTCTTCCATTTCTTCACAAAACTTTGACTCGTCTTCTTTGTCTTCTACTTTTTTATATTCGCATAGCATTTTATGTCCTTTTGTTTTTGTTGAACTATACCATGAAATAATCTACAATATCAAGACATAAAAACAAATTTATAAATTAAAGAGATTGCTTGAAACCATTACAATCCTAAAAGTTGGTCAAGATCAGATAAAGCTTCTTCTCTCTCATTATCGCCAATAATATTTTCGTTAGTATTTTTGGATGAGATACCAGAGCAATCGCCTATAATGACTCCGTAATAATTCAAAATATCATCAATTTTTTTCTTAAGTGTAGAGCCAGAGAAATATCTTTTATCCATCAAATAAACAGAGCCTTCATCCTCCATAGACCGCTGAAGTCTTCCTAACCATTGCATTAATGTAATCAGCATCTCGTTTTTAGTATGACTATAGAAAGTATTTATACTTTGCTTTCTGAGAACTTCCCATTTGTAATTTGATGTAATTGGATAAGGCAATCTCAGAATAAAGATATTCTCAAGAAGCTTTCCTTTTAGTGTGACACCTGTACCATAATCTCTAGTCGCAAAAAGTATACCACCCTTGTGTCTAAAATCCTTTAAAGTGTGCATTGAAGACTTGTTTCTATTTGCAACATGAATAACGGCATCATTATATAAACTTCCGTAGAGATCTGCTAAATATTCTGCTTCTTTGTATCCACCACAGAACACAATAGTGTTTTTGTTGTCATGTTTTAAATGAATAGTATTTACAATATACTGATGATATATACTATTATCACTGTTGAAATCATCACTATAAACACTGTCATAATCTGGAGCATTTATATTTGGAGTGTAAATGCTAATCTTTTCCCTCGAAAAAAACTTATCATAAAACACAATATCTTTCGATTTTCCCATTAATCCTATTCTTGCAAGGGCATATTTTTTTTCTTTTTCTGTTGGCTGGAATGAAGGGCAAATTGTAGCACTGATACCAACAAAAAACTCAAATTTTTCCCAAAGTATCTTATTGAGAAATCCAAGTGGGTTTTCAGAAAAAGATGACAACAGAGGATATCCTCTTGATGGAGTGTATGATAAATTTACATATTTTAAATCTTTCTTACTTGAAAAAGCTATGCTTTCCATACTAGAAATTTCTTTAATAAAAATACTCGCCTCTTTTCCAAAGATCTCTTTTCTTTTTAAAAGTTGTTTCTTGAGCACTTGAGTAGTTTTGTTTTCTGTAAACTTTTTTGCCTTCTCCACATAGGCTCTCGTTTCCTCTTCGCTAGCTATTTTGTCGAGACTTAAACTATTGGAGTTTTTGGAAATCATTTTGTTTGCTGCGGCAATAAGAGTTCTTGTATTCTTCCTCATTGCCTCTTTCCCAACAAAGTCTTTAAGATTTGATATTTCTCTGTTTAACTGATTAAGTGAAATCTTTGTTGAAAATATAGAGAAATCTCTTGATAGTATTGCTTGAGCCACTTCCCCGATAATATGCACTTCATCCATCAGAACAACATAATCATCGTATAAATTTTCGTGTGAACCTTCAAGTGAGGAAACAAGAAAGAAGTGATTTGTAAAAGTGATTTTCGAGTTAAACAAGGCACCGTTACTTCCTGTTTTCATCAAAAGCTTATTAATATATGATTCAGCTGCAATATCTTTATATTCTACAATTTGATTAAAATCGTAAAGAAAAATCTGCTCCTTGTTTACTCTCTCTATTGAAGACTCAAAATCATTTAGCGATTTCTTTGTTATATGCTCGTCAAGTTCGCCACTTTTTCGGCAGAAAACATATTGATTATAATCTAGATAGTTTGATTTTCCTATTTGTATTTGCATGTCTTCGTTAGAGATGCAGAAATGGTCTTTGGCTACATCGTAAAAATCTCTCATCAATTGATTTGTAGATGTTGAAATAATAACTCTCTTTCCAAGCCTTTCTGCTATCTTCATAGCAAGATCAATAAAAATATAAGTCTTTCCTGTTCCTGTAGGAATTTGATGCAAGCTCTTCTCTCGTAAAGACAAAAACATATTCTCAGATATTTCATTTTGATTATATATTAGCATTTTTTTCCTTTTTGTTATCTATTATCTCTTGTTTTTTAAAGTGTGTTCCAAAGGCAGATGGATGGCTTCAGAATATTACGCTATAGTACCCCGCATTTTTTAAAGTGTGTATTCCAATGTGGTCGTTGTCTGTGTCTTGGTGCAGGCTATAGTACCCCGCATTTTTTAAAGTGTGTATTCCTAAAGAAGAAATGTGCTTTTCGTTGTTTTTGCTATAGTACCCCGCATTTTTTAAAGTGTGTATTCCGATTTGCAGTATGGGATTCATCCTGTAAGCGCTATAGTACCCCGCATTTTTTAAAGTGTGTATTCCTATTATTCCTTATCTAAGTATAGTTCATTAGCTATAGTACCCCGCATTTTTTAAAGTGTGTATTCCTCTAATGTAGCTATTGTTTCTTGCATTTCAGCTATAGTACCCCGCATTTTTTAAAGTGTGTATTCCATCATATGCAGAAGCAGTTGTGGGAAGCATGCTATAGTACCCCGCATTTTTTAAAGTGTGTATTCCTAATATCTAAAAGACAAAATGGATGCATCGGCTATAGTACCCCGCATTTTTTAAAGTGTGTATTCCGGTCTTGGGTGATATTGGTGTGGAAACTGTGCTATAGTACCCCGCATTTTTTAAAGTGTGTATTCCGCAATTACAAAATCCCCATATATTATGAAACTGCAACTAATTTTTAATTAACAATTTTGCAATATCAAAAGTCTCTTTTGATATATTTTTCAAAAATTTCTGAGTTTCTTTTAGACACTTTTCAAGTTCTTCACTATAATATCGACTAGAAATTGTACATTGTCCATATTTATTAATATCTGTTTCAAGTTTTGAATCTTTATCAATCTCTATTGTATATTTTACTTTTCCAAAATCATTTGAGCTTACAGCACCAAGATTATTAAGAATAGCTCTTTCAAGACCAAGAACCAGCAACCCTTTTTCAATAATTGTAAGCTTTTCTATTTCTGAAATTCCACCAAAAAAATCAACACCAACAGCAACATATTCTCTCGTTACTAGCCCTCTCATTGTCTTCTTTTTTGTGTTCTTTTCATCACTCTCTCTATCTTTCGCTCGTTCTTTTGTATTTGTGTCATTTTTTTCAAGCCAATCCTCAATCTGCTCTCGTGTTAAGTATTGAGAATTTTGATTTCTGTCTAAAATTCCATCTCGAACAACAATTTTTGATTCTCCTATGATCGAAGAAAAAACATGACCTTCTTGTGACTCGTAAAACTGATAAAACACATCACTATTCTCATTCTTCTCAAAAGGAACAAAATTAGAGACACGTATTTTGCCTTTCACTGCCAAAGAAGCTCCAAATAACGATATTTGTGGGTTCAACTCTCTCACCTTGTCCTCCACATTAAAAGGCTGATTTGGATAGGCATTTCCACCTCCGGCGTTCATTAAATGGTAGTCTTCAGGGGAAGCCATTATTTTCTCACCAGACTTAGAATTTTTTGCATAGGCTTCAAGCATTACTGCCATCGTTTCTCTTCTGAGCATTCCCCTGAAGCCATTCCCTGTATATATTGGCACATACAAAGATGTTTTTCTTCCGTGTTTGTTTTCCACAAGCACTTTTTGCTTCTTGATTTTAATACTTGTATCTTCTGATGTACTAATTTGGCACAATGGGCTTTTTGTTTGAAATGATATGTTAATCATGGTTTTCCTTTTTTATTTTTTATTTTTTTGTTGTGTTACTATATGCAAGAGTGATTAATCCAACTTTACACTGCTCAGGAGAAATCTAATGTGAGAATTATATCTCTTTTGAAAGTCATAAATAATTTTTTGATTTTTCATATTGTTATTTTTCTTTTTTAGTGGAACATGGAAGCTTTTACCTTTGTCAAATATTCCACATAAATGACTTTTTGTAATTTCTTTTTCTGATATGATCTTGTTAATATCTTTGATTGCTTCTTGCAACATCTCATTGTCAATATATAGTTGGGAATCCCCATATTGAACACAAAAATATGCATTAGAAATAGACACCTTCCCTTTAAAAGAAACATGTTGTGCATTTTGAGTATCTTTTAAATTGATACTAAAAGGGGGATTTAACATTATTGGATTGTTTAAAAAATCTTTATATCTAGATCCATCTTGAGCATTCTTTCCTTGAAGATACACCCAAGAGTTTTTATCAACATAAGAATATGCAAGCTCAGAAAGATTTTCAATACACCAAAGAGCCTCTTTTGACAAAAAATCATTATTTTTAAAATAAGAGTAATCCGCAAAACTCTTTTTTAATCGCTTGATTACGAAACGGATATTACGGTCTATACCTTCTTGTGCTACATTATTTGTTATAGCACACTTCTTTGAAGAGTTTTTAGTCACCCAAGATGACACAGAACCACGTGTCGAAGCAATTTTTAAGATTTTCTCTACCGGAACATCACGAAAAGATATTAACTCTTCTTTAGAGTTGATATATAAAAAGTCACAATTATGCTGATAATCACAAATGGAATATGAAAAATCTTTTACTTGTGAAGAATTATCTTCAGTTTCATACAGTGCTGTTGTTGGCATATAACAAGGCTCAAGATCCTCTTCTAGCCAATACGGCGGCATTCGTCTCATTTGTGCTATTTTTTTTGTTTTTACATCGAAATCTTTTACAGGCAAAGGCTTCGATGGTGTAGAATCATTAAGAATAAACCCTTTGTCTTTAGATATCTCTTCAACTTCTATATTCTTAACAGCTCCAAAGCCAATAGACTGTTTCTTTCCAATAGCAAAAACTTTTCCTTTTAATAGTTTCTCAACAATCTCTTTTTTTGCTCTAATATAGAAGTGAATCTTATCCACAAGCATAGTTTCATCTGTGCCTAAATAAGCCTTAAAAGCACTGTTTTTCTTTGCTAATTTTTTTGTCGCATCGTAAATTTTTCTATATTCTGGTTTCTTTACAAAAGTTTCAAAATCAAATGTAATATCAGCATCTTTGTCGATATACCAAACGGAGCCACTAAATACACCATCTTTTTTTTCAATAAAGTCCACAGTCTTGTGATCTTTATCAAACGGTAGAACTTGCCCTTTTGATTTTAGGAATGCATAATATGAGGCAAGAATAATCCCATCAATTGTTGTTGTTCTGTCCAATATAACAGGAGAGATTGTTGACACTTTTTCCCCGTTCATTGAAATGGGCATTCCCATGTGAAATGTTATTTTTAAATTTTGCATTTTAATTCTCTCTTCTTCGTGTGACTTTTTTTTGTTCAAGCTCTCCATACCCAAGTCCAACATTGTATCCGATGAAGTCGGGAAGCTTTTTATTTGCAATCACCGTTCCGTATACAGCAGGGAAATATTGGTCTTCATTGTATTTAACAACAGCATATTTAAGGTCTTTATATACAAGCATTAAATCGCTAAGGTCTATCTCTGTTCCTAGCCATTCTCTACTCATATAAGTGATGCTCTCTTTGATTTCGTCAGTAACAAGTCTTTCAAGTTCTCGAATATCTACATTTTTTACATCTTTAGTAATAGACTTGGCTCTTTGAAACTGTCTCATCAACATTGGGGTTTTAAGCCTTCTTTCTTCATACTGAGGAGTCGGTTTTGCATATCCATAGTCAATCGTGTAAGCTCTTTTTACTTTTGTTTTAATATTACCCTTTTTAAAGCTGATGTTTGGATTTTGTTTAATAGAAGCAAGAATTCTCTCAAATAGTTCTCTTGTGAACTCATCATCTTTATAAGAGACGATAGCAAAGCCTTTTTTGTTTGGCATTAAATATAAGATATGAGGAATTTCTCTCTTGTGCCACATAGTGTACTCTTTATCGGCATCAGAGCTAATGCTTCCAATGTAGTTGCGAATATCTCTCGGGAACAATCTTTGCCCCTCTTGTAATTCGTTTTCATATAAAACAATAAGCTTCATCACATCTCCAAAAATGTTTAAATTTGACTGAATTGTAGCACCCTATAATGCAAAAGTCAAGAAAAATGTTTATAAATTATAAATAAATGGGGCATTAGTAAGAAAATTCAAAAAGGATGTCGACAGAGGAGCTAAGATAGCTCTGCCTTTGTTTGTTTATGGTTTTACGGCAACCTCAACATCTTCTTCTTGTGTGTCTTTTGGTGCATTTCTCTCCTCGATGGTTGCATTCATACTAGATATCATGTCAAGCATTCTTATGGCGAACAATCCATTATCTCCACCAATCCCTCTTCTGCTAATCATCTCTTTTGCTTTCTCCACTGCCTTTGGAGATACCATCTCTGCCACAGCAAGTAGCTTTTTATCTATTCTTTCTAAGTCCATCTCTTCTCGAAGGATTCTACTCTTAAAGCCTTGCATTAATCCAGAGTCTTTAAATAGGTTAAGATTATGGTTTACAACTTCTAAATCTCCGCCCTTAATCTGAAAAATTGCTTTTTTTGCATTTTTTTGACTATCAGAGTCATATATTGACATCAACACATTGTGGTCTTTTTTAATAGTCGGCGAATATGATGGGCTAATATAAACATAATAATCATCAAGGAGATCTATCGCTTTTCTCGAACCGCTCTTGTCGTACACCCTCGATCTTAGTATATCAAACTGATTTGAGAGAAAATCTTTCATATCTTTGTATGGTGCAGCTCCGATTGTATCTCTAGCTCTGAAAATTACTGCTTCATTAAAATCATTAAGATTTAAAGATTGCATCTCTGCCTTATATGTAGCTCCTATTCCATAATTTTTAGAAGCATGATAAGAGGAAGCTAAAGAAGCCCCAAAAGTTCCAGACTGAAAATATCCAAATTGGTTATCTTTTTCAAAATTAAAATATTCCGCATTCTCTTTTTGAATTATTCTGAATCCACCTTCAATCAATTTTTCTTTTAAATCATCAATTGAGCCTGCTAATAAGTTTTGTGACATATCTATTTCCTTCTTCGTTTTTGTGTTGTTCTCATCCAAAAGCTGAACAGGCATAGGATTACCAAGAATCTTCGCACCTTCTCTTTCATATTCTAAAATCTTTTCCATAGACAACCATTCTGGCTTTACAGGTAAAATATTCCAGAGTCTTTTCATCTCATCTATCTGATCGTCTACATTAAGAGCCCATAAGCTTTTTTCTTTTTTGTAACTAAAGGCATCTTCATCTATAAAATTATCCATATCCATTTTTAGTCTACTTAGCATCATATATTCAAATTCAAATGCTTTTTCTTCTCTATTCACCTCGCAATCCTTTTTTTAGTTTTATTATATCTCTCATCTTTAAGCAAGATGAGTTTTTAACTTGTATTAATGTTTCTATTTAATATTTTTAATCTTTTAATTTTGCTAAGCAAAACATCAGAACCCCTGAATGTATTTTTTAATCTCATTAAACTCTTTTACCGCCTTGATCTTTTTAATAGACATATAATGCATAACAACATTGCTGTTTATCTCGTCCAATCTATGTTTCTCTCTTGGTGTTAACCCTTCAGTGTTTTTGCTTAAATCTCCAGAGGTATAAAGAGTCAATGTTCCTAAACCAAAAAGTCTTTCTAATAAAGAGTTGTTAATATCAATGTCTACTACATTTCCAACAAAAATAGCATCAGTTTTTTTACTAAGTATCCCTTTTCTAATATCAAGTCTTTTACCACCACTATAAAAACGATACTCAGTTGTAGATACAATAAGGTAAAAAAGAAAAGCATTCAATCCTATTATTACTATTAAGGCTAGTAATCCATAAGACACAAAAGTATTGAACTTATCGATATCAATTGTTATCAGTTTATAATCTATCATATACCCATAAGTGATATTCTCAATGTTTTGTGCAATATCTATATTTAATAAGTATAAAATCCCAAGAGTGAGAATAATTGAGATAGAATACACTTTCACATTCAAAATCTGAGAGGGCTTAATCACAAATACATCATCCATAAATAATAACCTTTTTTTATAATCTCTTTGACACTATATAGAAAAACACAAACACTTTCAAGACAAAACATACTATAATATTTAATATATCTACAAAGTAATCCACACCATAAGAACAACTCACTAGCTCCGCCCTCCCACCTCATCATCTCACAATAATTTTCTCATCCTCCATCACTCAAACTCATCTTTTTTCTTCTCGCTCCTCTCTCTTTTCTCTTTTTTTCATCTCAGAGATCTCGGCTCCAAAACAACAAAACAACAAAGCCAAAAAAAATGTCCCCACCCTCATTAAATGAGACGCACAGAAGAAGAAGGGGAAAAAGGGGAAGAGGAAAAAAAAGAAGCCCTGTACTGCTTTAAAGCAAATCAAGTTTTGGAGGGGTTTTCTTTTTGCGGTTTAGGGGGTTGGGTGTAGAGTGGTGTTAGTGTGTGGATTACTTTGTAGATATATAGATATTTAATGTGTTTTTAATGTTGAGTGGGTTATACTTTGTTTTAAATAGGAGAAATTATGAAGTTTTTTATAGGAATAATTGGTTTATTTTCTTGGTTGGTGGCTCACGATATTGAGTGCATTGCTTATGACAAAATGACTATATTTCGTTATATGACTGATGCTCAGCTCAATGGCTTGAGTGAGTTTGTAAACTTTATGATCTTTCCTTATTATGTTTTTTTAAATAATATTGAGCTTATAGTGCCTATACTTTTTGTATCACTTATTCTTGTGTTGTTTGTCTTTTTAGATATGAGGGCGACATTGACTCGAATGAAGATTGCTACTTATGGATACTCGTTTGTACTTTCTATAATAGGAGTCTTGTTGGTTTCTTATTCGTTTGTTGAATTTTCACCCTACTCGGATAAAATTGCATTTACACAAAAAAAAGCTAAAGAGTTCATCTATGATGATGAGGTAAAAAGTGTTCAAAAGGCGAATACTCAAAAAAACTGTTTTAAAGAGCTTAATAATAAAAATCTTTTGTTTGATACCAATAAAATCACTTATCTTGCTTCACTTGGAAACAAAATAGATGGCGATGATGCAATGTTCCTTTACAGAGAGTTTGACTCAGGATTTCATGTCAACAAAAGCGATGAAAAAGCTCAAGAGTATCTTCGGCTTGCATCAAACAAGAATGTTATCGGGGCAAAAAGAATACTACATGACAATATTTGCATCAATGCTCTTTATAGACTTTTTGTGCAAAACAATAAAGGTGAAGCTCAAAAGTTTAGCACTCAGAACAATTGCGACATGATATACAAAATATTATTTTTAGAGGAGAATAGAACATGAGTGAGACAATAATTAAAGCACCAAAGAAAATGGAATTTGCTCAAACACAAGAGTATTTTGACCAATTTAGAAAAGTGTTTGGAAGAACATTAGCTTTTTCGTTTTTAAGTGATCCGGAGTTTAAAAAAATAGAAGATATTCCTATAGGGATGCTAGTTGAAAAAAGTCCTCTTATCCAAACACAACAAGAGTCTTTTATTCGCTTTTGTGTATTTCTTATCTCTGAAGGCGAAGTGGATACCTCTCGTGAAAAAAACAACCATGCCTCTCTCTCTGAGAAGCTTATGAGTCTTGATATTCCTCAAAGTTTTTCTCAAAAAGTGTTTGAGTTCTTTGAGGCCTACACACCAAGAGACTTGATTGAAAAGCTTCCAGAAGAAGATAAGAAATCCCTAGAGAAAGTTTCTAAGGTGCAAAAGAAGAAGATACAATCCCTTAAGGATGATATCTTTTATTTTCACTTCATCCACTCTCTTGCTACTATTTTGGAGAAATTGAAAAATATTCCAGATGGGGCTATTATCGACTCTTTGATGAACGAAGAGGACTTTAAAGGGATTATGCTTCGTATCTACAAGTCTTCGCTATTTATTCAACAAGAACACCTTGAAGAGAAAGAGATTGTGATGGCAACAGAGGAAGATATTGAAAACATGCCTGTTGATGAATTGCATTATTATAATCTTATGTTCGATGTTGGTCTTAAAAGCAAAGAAGCAATCATAGAAGAGGCTCACACTCTTATGAAAAACAAAATGAGTGGATTATGAGCGAAAGAATCAAAGACACGAGTGTTTATGATGAAACCAAAAAGGATGTTGACAAATTGTTAAGTCAGTATCCTCAAGAAAAGGTTTTAGAAGCTGTTCTTTATGTTGTTGATGAAAAAGCGATACAAGAGCTAAAAGATATGCAAAAACTTCTCTTTTTGGAATACTCTTCTTCTGAAGCTCCCCTTTTATCACGAAAAGGGAAAAAAGGTGCTCCACATAGAGAACCCTACTCTCTTGAAACACTCGTTAAGGTTATTAACTTTGACCTTCCCGCCAATGCCTATCAAACATTCACAAGAGAAAGTTGGAAACAGATTAATGATAGGGAAAAAGTTTTTTCAATGCTCGATGAAGAGCTTATAAAGCACGAGAACAAAGTCAGAGCTTTTACAAAACGCAAGCTAAAGGCAGATGGTGTTCCCCCTGAACTTCAAAATGATATTCTAAACAGAATAGAGGTTGAAATCAAAGAAGCTCAAAAGGAAAAAGAGTACATTCAAGACAACTTTGATGCTCTTGATGTCCGCATATCTGGGTATCACGAGAGAACACAATATGCTGGTCTTCGCTGGTATGTCAACAAAGTTAAACAGGCTGATGTGAACCTAAGAAAACAAACACCAAATGTTTTATGGTTTAGAGAATATACTGAAGACGAAAAGATACGAACAGATAATGAGCTGATACACTATCTCAAAGAAGCTAAAAGAGCTTTTGGGAATGTGTTTTATGCTCCATTTTCTGACAATAAGCCAAAGGAGGACTAGATGGACAATCAAGAGGAAGTTAAAATAACACAGATACCTATTGGACACAGAGGATATTCCTCTCAGTCCCTTCTTAGCGTATCCACTCTTATTGAGCATAAGGATTTTGTACAAGATGTTGTTTTTGTTGAGACTAGAAAAGGTGTTCAAACTTCTCAAGGTTTTCGATATGATAAAAACACAGCAAAGAAGATGAAAATCAATGCCATTGAGCTTCGCTCTTTAGCTTATGCTATGAAACACCTCTTTAAATCAAAAAACCCTGATGTGACAAATTACAAAAAGCAAACAAAGTCATCAATCTTGCGACTCAATTATTCTCCAGCCTATGAAGACAAAGGGGAAGTTTTTTATGTTAATATTCATAACTCGAATGCATCAAAAGATTTTATTGGTGTCCCTTTTGAGGGCTATGATTTTCTTAGTTTTGCTGAATCACTTCTGATTATGGCAAAAGAACTAGAAGAACTATTCTTTAAATATCAAAGAAAAGCAAAAAAAGATTCCACACCAAAGGATTAAAAATGAAAGACCTTTTTAGACTTGTTTTAATTATGTACGAAAACATTACAGGCATTTTTGGACATAATGAGAGATATGAAATGAAAAAGAAAGCTCAAAAGTTTGCTGACAATATTGATGAGAATTTTGATTTTGACAGAGAGATTGAGTTTGCAATTACTAACCTTAACAAAGAAGCTCAAGAGCTTTTTAGAAACAATGTTCAAATTGCATTTTCTAAAAACTCTTTTGTGAGCGACTGTGTCGAATGGAATACATTGTCACCCCGTCCTTTAAGTTGCTACACCGTTTTCTATTTTGACAAATCTATGGAAGCTGAATTTAAAAAAGTCCTCTCTTAGCTCATCTTTGGAGCTTCAGAGAACTCCTGATCTTCTTTCGCTCCAGCTTCTATATTAACATCTGCCTTGTTTTCATTGTTAATCTTTTCGATGAGATTTTCTATTTCTGTATTTTCTTGCACAATATCAAGTAGAGCGATGTTCTTTTGTTGAAGAACTTGCGACTCTGTTTTAATTGCTTCAATTTTCTCTTGTAGCATTTTTATTGTTCCCAACAGAAACTCTACTCTTTGACTTTCATCATACCCTTGTAGTTGAGGGAAGAGTTGGTCAAATAAAACATTTTGCTGATTCCCTTTTTGTTCTACAGCTTCAAGATATCCAGCTAAACTTTCGTGTTTCCCATCTTTTGCCGCTTCTATGGCTTGTTTTGTTACAGTTGCACCATTAGCTATTAAGAGCTTAACAAGGATTGCATTACCACTCTCTGCTGCATCTTGAATTGGAGCGCCGTTCTCCGCATTAATATCTGCACCATTGTCAATAAGAAATTTTACGGTATCAATATTGTCCCCTTGACAAGCTAATCGTATTGGAGCATCCGAATAGGCTTTAATATGTGCGCCATTATCGTGAAGTCGCTTGACGGCATTTGTGAGCCCAAAGTAGCTACAAATTCTCAGAGCATATTCTTCATCAACATGAACACTCTCAAAATACTTTAAATGTTCGCCTATTAAATTAATTGCCTGATCTGATTTTTCTGGGTCATTGTCTGAACTTTTTAAATAGTTTAAAAATTCCAAGACTGTTTCTTTTTTTTCTGGCATAACTTCTCCTCTATGGTGCTTTAATTTTGTAATCTTATCAGAATTTTTTTTCTAATCTCAGCAAATGCAAACTAAAATACAAAAAACATACATTTTAGTCTTTATATTTTGCTTTTTAATCATTATCTATGTATAATAACATTATCTAAAAAAAGAAAAAAGGATTAATTATGGGTGGTATTCTAAAAGCAGGAAGTGGGTCTAAGCCAGTACAAGGAAATATTTCTGATAATAAAATCTTTGAAATTATTGGAATCCCAAAAAGCACTTTAAGAGATTGGAAAAATAGTTATGGCTATAAAAGGGATCTATATTGGATTTTAAAATCCATGAGTAAAAAAGAGCTACTAGAGAGACAAGAAGAGAGTAAGATTTTTAGTCGGTGGTAAATCTTTTCTTGTGTCTTTTACAGTCAGCATAAAATCTCTCACATATTTTATATCTAGAAAGTAATTTTAATGATACATTTTCCCCTTCAGAATTTGACATCTTAATTCTTTCAAGTTCTATATCTTTCACTATATTTGTTACAGCTCTTCTTGCCATCTCTGTTTTTACTTGTGTTTGATATATTCTGTTCCATTCTACAACAGATATTGACGAGGAAGTCAATGCTTCTTTTTTTGAGGAAAACCCTCTTAAAAGTTTTACTTTTCTTTTATACATATTATCAAAGAATATATACATCATCATCGCAGCATCTTTTCTTTGACCTGTGTTGAATTTTCTAACTGCTTTGTTGAGTTTGAGTTTTTCTGATTCATCTTCTACTTTGATTAGGTACTTGTTTCCAGCATGTTGTTTCATGTAATCTTCTTTGACTATTCGGTAAACATATCTTCGCTAAGATATCCTACTTCATCTTCTGTGCCTTTAAGCTGCATCCATATATATCTTCGAGCCTCTTCTGTGTCTATAATTTGTGCTTGGAGCACACTATTTTTATAAACCTCTACAAAAGATTCAGGGTTTTTTGATGGCTTTATCTCCCACTCTTTAAACTTCATTGCTTTCCTTTTGTAATAATTCCAATTTTTTCTTGAGTTTTTTGTTCTTTTCAAGCATCATCTTTAACTCTGCTTCCGCTTCTCTGATTGGTTCTTCAATCTTTTCCTTGTCTCTTTCAGCTTCAGCAAGTTGTTTGTCTAAATCTAATACCTGTTTTACCAAAGTGTTTACTGTTTGTGTTTGCATTTTTACTTTTCCTTTAAGATAACCATTTTTACAATTAAAGCGTATTTATGAGTATTTTAAAAGAAATTTTGAAAAAGATAAAGACTCCCTTTTTAAAGAGAGCCTTTGTGGTTTTTTAGATTTTGTAAGCACTATCAACTTCAATGTCTTCGTCTGCACCAAAAACATTGTCGGCCTCTTCACTAAGGTCAAAAAGGTCAATATCCTCATTCTCATCTAACAAGAAAGATATATCTTCATCTAAGTCTTGAGGAATATCATCTTCCATAGGGTCAAAAGCTACTTCTGCTTCTGTTCCTGCTTCTTGTGTTTGTTCTTTAGACTCTTCAATTTCTTCAACTTCTTTTACCTCTTGGTGCACCTCAACAGGTTTCTCTTGAACAGCTTCTGCTTCCGGTGTCACAACTTCTTCTTTTGCAACTTCTATCGCAGCAACTTCTTCTGTTTCTGTTTTCTCTGTTACTTTTACATTTTGCTCCTCTGAAGCAAAAATCTCTTGTATTGTACTAATCTCTTGAGATTTTTTATCTTTTGCTCTTTGAGCTATGCCTTCCATAATTGAGCCTACTTGAGATGGGCTCTCTTGCACTCTTGCAATAAAAGACTGAATGATCTCTTTGAGATTTTTTTCCATTTCTGAAAATGTGCAAGGAACTTTTGTGTCATACTCTGTTCCATTTGATATTTTCTTCCCATCTTTTAAGGCAAAACTTTCTGCAACATTGACGATATGAGCTGCATTACTATTAACAACTCTTCCTGCAATTTTGTTTTCTGCCACTTGCATAACATCAATCAGTTCTTTAATCTTTGGTGTCATATAAAAGAATGCATTTTTACTTGGTGTTTTGTTCTCTCTTTTACAATACTCAATGTACTGAACTCCTCTTTCTGTTTTAGAACCATCAATAACAAGCTTTTCTGCTTCTTTGGTTGCAAACTCCACTGCCGAGATAATTGAAGCTAGTAAAGAAGTAGCATTTTTATAATCTCTTACTCTTTCCTTTTTGTCTGCTTGCTTGGGATTAATTTGGAAATAATCAACTTTTTCAAATTTTTGCTCTTTGAATGCGTCATAAATTGTTTTCATGTTTGCATTTACAACATTTGCATATCTACTTGCTGTATAGTTTTTTGTTGAATCCCCTATTAATGATAATATGTTTACACTTTCAGCAGCTTCTACTAATGGAGTATATACAGCTTCCTTGTTTGATACCACTTCTTTAACTGATTGAATAACTGTTTCTGACGACATCGCCTTTACAAGAGAAGACTTCAGTGTTTCCATTGCATCAAGAACACCTTTTTTACTTCTTTTTGGGATATCTTCATCAAGCAGTTTGATAATTTTTTCAACAGCATCAGCAACATTAACAACTTTTTCTTTTATAACTTTTTCGCCATCGTTGTTTTTTGCTTGATATTGAAACTTTCCATCATTATCCATTTTTGAAAGATTTTGAACCTGACTGCTTAGTTTCTGTGCTAGTGTTTTTCCTTTCTGAAGAACTGTATAGCCATGCTCAGACATAATTGCACCAATTACATAGTTTGTTGTATGTATAATATCTGTAGATTTGTCGTTATTTTTCTTTTTCACATCTTCTGCTGATGAAAGAAAAGCTACAACAGGGGAATCTACACTTCCATTTTTAATTTGCTGTGCCGTTTTGTATGGGATACCTGATGATGCGAGAATTGCTCTCTTATCTGTTTGGGTCTCTTTTAAATTGTACAACTCTTTATATCCCACATCTTCTGCTACTTGCTCTTTTAATATGCCATCTGTTGCAATCATATTGAAAACATATTTTGATGCTAATTTTCCTTCTTTTTCTGCTTTATTAACTTTTCCTCGTAGCTTTGCCATCCCTCTGCTGTCTAACTCTTCAATCTCTTTTAAAATTGCTGAATAAGCTTTTTTGAGTGCAGGGATTTTTTCTGCATTTCTTACTGCTTCTTTTCTTAGAGGCTCTAATGCTTTTAAGTCTTGATGAATTGATGATGAAAATTTCTCTCGCAAATGAAAGCTTGATTTTTTAGGTATCACTTCTAGAGAAATGCTTGCCGTTTCTTGTATTGATGGTATATATACTGATATATCTCCACCAAGGTTTGTTCGAGCAGTTAAACCATCAGAACCAATAACACTTTTTACAAATTCTACATATTTTTTATAGTTCTCATTTTCAATCTTTGCAGTGTCTTCTTCTAATGCTGCAAAACTAGCCGGCACCATTTTTACATAAGAACCAATTTTAAGGTTTTGTAGGCTTCCTGCTTCTAATGCTTTCAGGATTGTATTTTTTTGAGCAACCATTTGTTCACTCTTAAATGTTGCATTAATGTGTTCTAGTAAACCTGTTTTTTCTGCCACATCAAGAGATGAATATATTGCTTGAAGTGCCGTAAAAACAACCTTGGCATTTTCTTCTGTAATGTTTACATTTGTTATTTGATTGTTATTTGTTTGAACAGTAATTCCATCTGTCATGATTGGAGAAAGAAGTTCTCTATTGTTAGCTCTTAGGACAATTTCACCACTATTTTCTAATGATTTTTTAATCATCATTTTTGAAATTATTGATAATAATTGACGGTTGATTCCATCTTCTAATCCAAATCTCTTTTTGAATTCATCAATTGGCACATTTACATATACCTCTTTTTTTCTTTTTACTACAAGTTCTTTTATTTGTATAGGATTTTCTTCTGCATCCCATAAAATAGAAAATTTTGTTTTATTTTTTCCATCTTCTGCTTTTTCATAGAGAAATGTTACACCATCTTTTTGAGTGAAACCTATTGCTAATGCTCTTGCTGATGCAGGCAATGCACCCATTTCTTTTCTATTGAAAGCATATTTTTCGTTTTCTAATTTAAAACCCTTTGGGTCTGGGTCTAGTAAAGCATGACTCATTCCTGTGTTTTGAACTCCGAGACCTTGGTATCCTGTTTTAATCATTGCATTTCCTTTTCTTTTTTGATGTTGTTATTATACATAAATACTTATATAAAGTCAAGTATTTAAAGTTTGTATCCTAGAGATTCTATCTCTTCCTCTATTTCTAAATCTTCTTCTGACAATTCTTCTATAAAATGGTCGTAGCCAACTTCTTCTTTATTATTTTCATTCGCCGATGCCTTTAAATCTTCTTCCTCTTTGTCCTGTTTCGACATTTCAATTTGATAACTTATTTTTGCACTAAGCTCCATATCTAAAACAGATTGCAGAGAAGGAGAAATTTCTACCAATTCATCTAAGTGAAAAATGCCGACCATCTTCAGCCCTGCTTCCTCACGTGACTCTCTTGTTATATTGGAATACTCCTGAATGTCTTCCGATGCAAGAACTTTTAAAAACTCCTGAACACTCTCTTTGTCAAAACTTTTTCTTGTTGAGTGTCTTACCTCAACAAAATTGTCATTTTGTGGCGGATTTCGCTCTAAAATAGCCTTTTGTTTAGACTCCATCTTCCCAAGAATATTAAGTGTCTTTTTTGCTGATTTTAACAGCTTTTCATCTTCAATTAACTGCTCTGGGTGTCCTATTATTTTTTCAGCCTCTCCCATAAACCGCTTTAGTGATGCTTCCCATGGCGTTCCAGAAAGAGTTCCGAGAGCATCCCCTAAAGAGGCTTTTTTACTAACATAGGAAACAACAGGTTTTTCTTCGATTTTTAAGTCAAAACCATACAACTCTTCAATTTTTGCTGCCACATCATAAATACTATCTTTTGTTTTTAACCCAAAATGCTTTTTTAAATCAGTAATAGACTTCATTACCCTATTCTTTTTTGGCTTTAGTGTTTTCAAACAGCATGCAATATTTCGATCTATATAAAAAGGCAAAACTACATTGTTTCCAAAATCAATATTCACATACATATCTTTGAGGTTTTCATAAAAGTGAGCACTTTCTTGAGGGATTGTTTTTGCATCCATCAAGAATTTAATATTAATATCCTCTTTAACCATATTGTTAACCGTTTTAATCTCTTTTTCTATTGTTGATGCAATTGATTTCGCTGCATACAGTAAAGCTGTATTATTCATGGTACACCTTTTTTTAAAGTTGAAAAATAATAGCACTATTTTTATGCCCTCTTCTGTTTCTGACCACTAAAAAAGAAGTTTTTTACTTTTTTCTTTAAAAAACTTTTTTTTCTCTATATAATTTGGAGATTATTAAAAAATAGAGAGAGACTAATGGATCAAACCAAAACTTTTAAAGAATTTTTTCCAGAACTACAATCAAGTAAAAATCATGTGATTGTCATTCTTGAAGAGGTTTTTAATCGATACTATAAGCAATTAACATCAAACGAAGAAAAAGATAAATTCATATCCGATTTTTCTTCATTGATAAAAAAATCTCAAATAGAACATACAAGCAATGTTCAAGTTCCTCTAGCTATCGAAAAAGATAAAAAATATTTCATTTCTGATTATTTTAAGGGAGATTACGAATATGAGCTTAAAGCTATTCTTTCTGAAAATGTAGAGAAAGATATCTTTAGTGTTGATGATTGCTTCAACGATGCCCTCATGGATGATAGTGACTCATTTGACATAAGCTCTCTTGATGACACACTTATTGATGTAGAAGAACCAGCAACATCTATTAGTGATATCGATGCTCCTCTTGATGATGCCGTTGCATTTGAGGAAGAACCAGAAATGGTTGCCTCTTCACAAAACAATGAGAATAACTATTCTCAAGAAGAAGAGCCGACTAGTCTTTTTCAGCCAACAGAGGAGACTCTTTTAGATGAAGGTAATGGGGCAGTCGTTTTTGATAAAACCCTCTCAGTAGAAGAGAAGTTGAAAAAACAAATAGCATATATTGACAAGACTTTTAGTGGATTTAATGACGAGGATGAGATTAATGGTTTTTAAAGAGATTTTACTTTCTGATATAGAATATGTTGATATCCTCCAAGATAGAGACTATCAAGAGATTGAAACATCTTCTTCTTTTATTGAGTTTATGCGATCTATCAAATCAGAAGGGTTGCTGCAACCTATATGTGTTGTTCCTTCAACTGATGGAAAATATACAATCCTCTTTGGAAAACGTCGATTTCTTGCTTCTCTTCAAATTGCTGCTCTTGATGGAAAAGAAGATGCAAAAATTCCTTCTATTATTATTGATAAAAGCATAGACGAAAACGGCACTCCTGTTGAGGTCAAGATACTTCATGAAAACAAGCACAGGGAAAACATTAGTAGAGAATCATACATCGAAAGCTCTATTAGGCTTCTTCCTCGTTTTATACTAAAAAGCAATCCCTTATCCCTAGAGCTTGGTATTGATTATATTGACGACTATATTCTCTTTTCTAAAGACAAATCTTTTCATTCAAGTTCAAGCAATATTATCTCCCTTATTAATGGTGTTAAAGATTTTCTTGAATCTGTTCATTTGAAAATTCAAGATATCGAGGAATATAGAGCAATGAAAGGTTTTGATATTGAAATTCGCTCTATTTATTACAATGGGGATATTTTTTTCTCCTCCGCAAAAACCCTACAAGAATTAAAGAATAATAATGAAGAGAAGTTTCAATCTTGTCTTGAATTAATCAGCTCTTCTTCAAGCCGACAAGCTAACGGAAAAACAATTTCTTCTTTTAGCCTCAGCCCTACTACAAGTGGTGCAGACTATGCTTTACTTTACTTAAAAAAAAGAATGAAATCCATTAGTAGACTCAGCAAAAATATTGGGGTCTTTGATGAAGAAGATATAGAAAAGACAAAAGAACTCTTTAACGAGATAGAACTTATATTTAAAAAAGGACAAAAATGAAAAAAACACTCTACGGAGCACTAGCACTTGGAATTTTTCTTTCCGGCTGTAATCAAATTCAACCAACCCCTATTACATGGGAAAATCTTATTTACAAGCCTCAACTTGAAGCTTGTACGGAGATAGATTCTAAGTTTTTAAAATCTTACTCCTATATGCAAATTATTAAAGAGTTGGCAGCAAGAGAAAGCACTAATATTACCTTTACACCAACAAGTGATGATATTTTCATTGAAAACAAAACATTTTTTGATTGGAATGAAGCTTTATTTTGGCTTGATGAGCAAAAAGACTATTCTGTTAAAGTCTATGGATATGCAACAAAAGATGAAATTAAAACCATTGAGATTAAAAAAATCACTCCGGACTTTTTCGACATGTTTTGCGAAACAAAAATCATAAAAACAATTGATGGCACAATTGCACCTCTTATTGGAGAGCTTAAGATCACAGATGATGATATCTTTGAGTCAATGCAAAAATTCACCTCATCGTATGATTTCAGTAATAGATACTTAACTCTTCAACGATTTCTTAATGACTTTTATTATTGGCACTTAGAGAAAGAAGATCGCTATATCTATTTTGATTATGACAAAAAAAGACGAACTCTATATGTTTCCTCTTCCGCTAAACAAGTGTATATGACACCGTACAAAATGAGAGTCTTTAGAAATTACCTTGATGTAAATGATATATACTATATTAATTCCCAAAACAGGGATAAACTTTACATTCGTGACAATTTTCTCCTTTGGAAAAAGAGCCAAGATTATTTAGCAACTCTCAACAAGCATCAAAACAACATCTATGGTGTGAAAACAGATAATGGGTATTATGAGATTTCTGATGCCAAATATCCTGCTGAACCTCTAGCAATTGAATTCCTTACTTGGACTCCATATGGAGAAAGAGAATATAATGTGTATTACGGAACAGAGAGTAGAAAAATAATTACTAAAGATAGAGATTTTGTTTTCTTTTCTAGCACAAATAAAAAATTTATAGTTAGAACCTACTAGTTTTTTGTTAGTATATTACATTTTTGTTTACTCAAAAGCACCCTTGTGGCTTCTTTACTAGTATAATAAAGCAAAAAAGGCACCGATGTGAGCGAACAAAAAGATACACGATGGAAAGTTGAAATTAGTCACAACATATCCATTTATGATATGCACTCAATCCATAAAGATACCGTTTGTCATTCAACCTATGAATATGGAGTGCTTGAAACAAAAGCCTTTAAAGATCTTCTTACTAAAATGGAAAAACATGGAGGTTTAACGAAAGAGTATCATTTCTCTCCATCAAGCATCCTTTCTTCAAATCTCTCTTTTACTGAAGATTATTTACAGAGATCTTATGAGTCAAGTATTGTTTCAATGATTAATGCTACCAAAAAGAGAAATGGTGTAATCGAAGCCCCTACAGGCTCAGGGAAAACAAATATTATGTGTTCTTTAATTGTCTCAAAGAACCTAAAAACCCTTATTGTTGTTCCATCAACTTCTCTAGCATATCAAACAAAAAAAAGACTAATGAGTGTTTCTAACTTAGATTACTCCGAGATAGGATTATGTGCTGATGATAAAAAAGAACTCAGCACTAATCTTGTTGTAGCTACTTGGCAATCTCTTCAAAATGAAAAAACATTTACAACGATTCTTGAGCTCGGTTTTAATATGCTATTAGTTGATGAGGCTCATAGAGCTAGTGCTTCTGTTTTAAATGGAATTATTACCTCTATTCCCGCAGAATACAAGTTTGGTTTTTCTGCCACGGTATACAGAACACATAAAGAGCAACTACAAGACATATATAAAGCCCTAGGAGGAAAAATAGCTACCATTAGCATAGATTTCCTCTATAAGGAAAAATATCTCGTTAAACCCTCTATCTATCTCTATAATACAGGTGTCTCATTATCTCTTGATTATGGGTTGTCGTATTACTTTGCAAATAAGCTTATTGGAAATGAAAAGATGAGGTGGGTATTCGTTAATAAACTTTTTAAAGACAAGTCATATAAAATGCTTGCCCCTGAAAATAAAACAATGAAGCAAATCGTTATGGCTCCAACAAAAGAAGAGATTCTACTACTTGCAAGAATTGCAAAAGACGAATACAAAGCAGGACAAGAAAAAGAAATCCCATTCGCCAATCAAATAGGATTAGCAAAAACAGGACTAGACCTCTACCCTCCTCGCATGAAAAAGAGCATAAGTAGAGCTAAAAACAAATTATCTATGTCAAAGGAAAGAGCTTTCGTTTTATTTAATACAGTAGAGGCAGGAAGACACTTTGCAGAAGAGATGTTTTTAGCCGGTTATAAAAATATTTTTGTAGTTAATGGTCAAACAGATAATTCATACTCTATATTATCTGACATAGCCTCAAAAGATATCGACAATTACATTGTAGTCACAACAGTTCAATTCTTAGGTGAGGGCTCTGATGTTCCATCGCTCAGTAATATTATTGTAGGCTCCCCTGTGTATCCACCTTTTTCAGACATGGCAAGACTCCAACAAATTATAGGGAGAGGGATGAGACCAGACCCTTATTTTCCCAATAAGAAATGTAATGTTCATGTATCTGACGACAATAATATTGATTGGACTGCTGGAAAAAAACAAGAAGCATACTCTATTGTAGACACACTTGTTAAACCTAGATGGATCAACGAATCAAAAAAGATTATTCTTCTCTCTGGAGAACTTCGCTCAGGGAAAGATACCGTTGCAGAGATGGCATCAGAGTTTTTATCAGCAAACAATATCACATCCTCTTTCGTTGCTTTTGCTGATCCTATTAAAAATATTGCCTCTAAATCCTTAAACATATCAGTTAATGAGCTGAATAATTACAAAAACGGCTCACAATTTGAGCTTAAGAGCAGTGGAAAGTTTGTGTCTATCTTAAAAAATGGTAAAAGCATTAAAGATTTAAACAAACAGGATGTTCTCAATAACTTTCTTTTATCTTCAAAATCTGAAATAGGAGACATTTCCTCTATCGATAAAAAACTTGCTGTTGAAATCTTAAAAATCATCTTCCCTCATGAAGATTCTTCTATAAACTTTAGAACTTACATTCAAAGGTTAGGTTTTGATGGCATATTAAAAAACACAATTGACACAATATGGATTGATAAAGCCATAGATTCTATCTCATTAAAACAAGAAGATGTTGTATTCGTAACAGATGCTAGAACAATAGCTGAACCTAAAGAGATAAAAAAAGCTTTTAAAAACTCAACAATCATCAAGGTTGAAAGAAGCTCAAAGACTAAAGTTTCTTCGCATGCAACCGAAGCCGAGGTTTCTCAAATTAAAGAAGATATCTTAATTAAAAACGATAAAGATTTACCTCATCTTCAAAATATTGTCTCTTCATACTGCGAAGACATTTTTAGTGGAGAGGTAAAAAAAAGAGAGATTACTGACAAATTTATTCAGCCAAATGATGTCTCTTTGTTTGATGAAGAAGAAGAATCTGAAAAGCTTGGGATATTTTGATAAATATATACAAAAAAAGTAGCAGATTTTCAATAGTCACTCAAAAATACATTATGATAAAAAATAAAAAAATAGGATTTTATTTATGACAACTTTTACTCTATCTGAATTTAAAAAACTTCTCGAAGACAATAAACCAATCAATAATACTTTTAATATTGATGAGGTTATCCCTTTTATAGACATCAATAAAGAGACACAAAGACTTATGCCCTCTTTTTTGATAACTTCAAATGATTTAGAAGTCATTATCAGTCAAAACGGATCAGGTGTCATTTCTGCTGATTTTGCACCAGCATCCTTGAATTATAAAAATTTACAAGATTCTACAAATGCTTACATTAAGAATTCAAACATCAACTCTTACATTTCCAATATTAATAAGTCTATGAAATCCGCTTTTGTTTCCGGAGATGCAATTTTCCCAGACAATAAAACCTTTTTCGGCATTATTGATGCTGTTGAAAAGCAAAAAAGTATCCCTTTTCTTGACATGCTTGACGAACACGTATCTTCGCTATCTTCCGTTTTACTTCAAGAGTCACAAAAGAAGAAAAATTCTACATCTTCTCAGAAAGAGAAAACCCCACAAAAAATGGTAAAAGGTCAAGTATCGGAGGAAGACTACAAAAGCTTTTGTAAAAAAAGAGCCGATGAGGTAAACAAAACACTTGACTCTTTTTGGAGAAAACTTCAATTTGACAAAAAAAATCCAATCCAAAGAGAGATTGTGGAGCAGTATGGCGAAGGACAGTCTCCCTTTCTTATTGGTGCTGCCGGCATAGGGAAGAGTTATAACCCTGAATCAATAGCACTCCAAAATAAAATTCCTTTTCATATTATCAAATTCCACAGTGGTACGGATTCTGTAGAACTTATAGGAAAGACATCTTTTCGCTCCAACTTCGTAACAGGTCTTCAAGAGATGTATTATGAACTTGGTTATTTATCTGCTGCTTTTAAAAATGCTCATGATAATGCATATAATAACAACGAAGGTACGATTATCCTTTTAGATGAAATGCTTAGAGCAGATGATATGTCACCTCTTATTGCAAACCTCTCCATTAACAACAATGGAGAATATACTCTTAATTGTGAAGACACTATCCCAATTGTTAAGCTTAAAACAAAAGACAATGAAGAGCTTTGGTTTTCTGTATCTATTGACCTAGATGCAAATAAGCAGTCGTACACATTGGATGATGATTACAATATAGTTATAGACAAAGACTCTAGTCTTTTACTTAAATACTCGGGAACAGAGAAGCAAGTTGGAGAAAGACATTCTAGAGGAGACCTTCTCTCTCTTCATAGTGAAGATTTTAAAGAGTTAATTAAACACAATAAAAAAGCAATACTTAAAACATCTTCAACACACACTTCCATCTACACTCCATCTAGTGCTGTGGCTTTAACTTTTACCTCGAATGTTGGTCAAGACTATGCAATTAACATGAGTGAAAGTGAAAATCTTGATCCAGCATTAAAAAGCAGAATGAAGCCTCTTTTTGTTAGTCCACTTGAAATTCCTGTTATGGTTGATTTAGCTATTTCTAAAGTTTCGTCTTTAAAAAATTGGTCAAAAAAAGATATCAAAAAAATTATAGAAATTATGACAGTGTTTTCTAATTCAGTTACCGAGACTTTTAAGCATAATACTTCCCTCGGCAACCCAGAAAGTGTTAACTCTCGTACTCTTGAGGGGATTATCAAAGGAATAGACTCAGACGAACCTTTTGGAGATAACCCTTGGAGTGTGGAAAATATTCTCCATCGTGCTGATGTTAAATTTCTTCCTGTTGATACAAGTCTCTCTATTGAGGAGATGCGAGAAAATCCAATATTGAATGTCGTACAAACGGCAGCGGAAATAGCTATTGATAACAGTAAAAGTTTAAATAAAAAGAGAAATATCTCTGGCTCTTTAAAACAATCTTCTCCTGCTTCCGAAGAAGTAAAAAAAACGCTTAGTGAAGATGAAGAACCATCAGCATCATTTCGATTATAAAAGGAGTTCAATTTTGATCAAACAATTATTAACACAAGAAGCAGCACCAACACCCATTTCTTTTAACGTAAAACTGAGAGCTGTTGCTTTAAAAAATAATATTATTATTGTTTCTCATCCGAACGGCAAACACTATATTAATATCAAAAAAAGAAAACTCTATGCTTCTTTCACTTTATCAGAAGAAAGCATTCGTGAATATTTCTCCTTTTCTGTTTCAGAGCTTGACTCTCAAATGAAAAGTATTTCTCAAGATTTGACAGATAGAGTTCTTTTGAATGACTTATATTTTTTTAAAACTAATTAAGGATTACAAATGAGCTTTCAATCATCAAAAAAAGAAGCTGCTGCATTCGCCAGAAAATATATTGCTCCAGCCTCAGTTTATGCTCAAAACTATGGTGTACTTAGAATCTCAGATGGATATAAGATTTATGTCAATCCTGATATTAAAACTGCTGCTACATTTTATGACGAATCTCAGAAGAAGCATTGCATTATGATAGGGAACGACATGAGTAGACACATAGGAACTGACACACACCACTCAGTATCACTTCTTGTTCGTGCTTTGCTTATTCATGAGCTAGGACACACTCTTTTTACTCATGTAGATATGAAGAGTCTCAATTTAAAGCTTAAAAAACATAGTATCCCATTCTCTCTTCTTAATTTAGCTGAAGATGCCCGTATTGAAAATCTCATCAAGCAAGAAATAAAAAATCATCAAAACATTCGTTATTTTTTCAACTGGGAAAAATGGTTTGTTTCCCCTGAAATTCAAGCAAACTCATATCCGGAGTCTATTCTTTTTTATCTCATCAATACCGAAGGCAGAGAATCAGGAAGTGGAATTTATTCTTTTCGTGTCAGAGAGTATTATGACAGATTCCTTTTAGCTAAAGATACTTTTGAAGTTGTTGATATTCTCGTGGAATGGAAAAAAGAGTTTCGTTTAGACAAAAGCAAAACACCAGAGGATGAGATTAATTCTCGCATTGATGAGCTTAAAGATGCCATACAAGAAGCTTTTACCAATTCCACCGACTCTAAACCCAGCAACGATAGCACTCCTCTTCCTTCGCAATCATCTTCAGGTGAGCCATCCAATGAAGCTGACCCACAGCTTCGCTCGTTCGGAGATATTGGGAATCCTGTTGATTCCAGCGGAAATCCTATTCCCATTGAAGAGGCAATTGAAAATTCTGTAGAAATTTCTGATTCTGGGAAATTTCTATCCCCTGATAATGCATTTAAAGTAGATACATCTTTTAACACCGTTACTGTATCTGAAGCAAGTAATAGTTCTGAAATTTTCACATCTAATTCTAAAGAAGGGGCTTATAATGACAAAGAGGCGAGAGATATCGAAAAAAGCTTACACAGACTGTCAAGCGACAAAAAAAGAAAAAAAGGTACAAATAAGCCAACAGGGAGATTTAACACTTCTCGACTGTACGGAGTCTTGTCTGATCCATCTTCAATGCCTATTTATCAAAGCAATACAAAAAAGAGAGTTATAGCAAAAAATATTCTTTTTGTTATAGACCTTTCAGGCTCAATGTCTGGGACTCCAATAGAAAGCACAAGAACATTACTTCTTGGGGCTAATAGCCTGAGTAAAAAAAGCAAAGCTTTTAATGTCTCTGTTCTTGGCAGCAAAGTTATTGGTTCAAAAAGCATTTATCAAACCATATCTCTTCCTGCTAACGACAAAGATCTTTTATCTATTGAATCTAATGGTTCTTCCGAAGGAATAGGCTATGCACTTGAGAACTCCACCAACATTGTCAAAAAAAATGATGTTGTTGTTTTTATTACAGACGGAAATATTCATGACCAAGAAATAAGCAAAAAAAGCATAGGAAAATATTTAAAAAACAATGCCACTACTGTCGGTATCTATGTTGAAAAAAACAATAACATTCACAACACTCAAATGAGCGAATGGTTTGACCATCTTATTGTAAAGTCATCAATGGTTGATGTTATTGACGAATTAGTATCTCTTGTAAACAGTCCTCATCTTGGACAAAAGATAAAATCTATGAAAAATGATTGTGGTTTAGAGGAGAGTTCTTCTCCAAAAATGTAGTTCCTCTTCCGGTTTCCAATGTATAACAAGAAGAGGAAGCACCTCTATAGTAGAGGTGTAAAAAGAAAAAGGATTAAAAGCTTGCTTCTCGGTCAGGTATCTAGGCTGACCACAAGAAATTAACCGTTCATATAAAAACATGAACTCAAAAATTATTATATCTTTTTTTTTATCAAAAAGCAAACAAGGACAACAATGACTGAAAAAATTATTTTAAGAACTGCACATCGATATCCAAATCTTTCATGCCATGAGCTTGGTTTTAAGATTTTGTCAAATATATTTTCGTATGCCAATAATCCATCATCTAGATTGCCTCAAGGTTTTACTCCTTTTCTTGCAGAGTACAGAAATGTAAAACTACAAGAAGCCTCTGTTTTGTATGGAATATATCCAAAGAATCTAAGTGAGACAAACAGGGTTAAAAAAACAATAGGTGAACGATTCGTGAATTTTATTAAAAAAAATGGTTTTGCTGATTGTAGCTTTTGTAGCAAAAATTGAATCAAATAGGCTAAACATCTGTACTTATTTCCACTTATTTTGGTAAACATTATAACATAAAGTGTAAGAATTAAAAAAGAAAGTGTAAATAAGCTATATTTACCAGTATCTGGACAATATAAGACTTATTTACTGAAGTTATTTACATTTATATTTTAGTAAACCCTAAAACGGGATTTCATCTTCATCAATGTCGTAAGATGGCACATCTGCGGGGTTTGGCATTTGGCGATTTTGTTCAGCAGGCTTACTGTAATTTTGCTGTTGCATTTGCTGTTGCATTTGCTGTTGCACAGGCTGACCATCACTTTGTTGTCGCTGTTGTGCAGGAACTTGAGAAGAAGAGTTGTATCCTACACCTTGGTTGTCCCCTTTAGAGTCTAACATCTGCATAGTTTCTACGATAACAGAGTGTTTTGATCTTTTTTGTCCGTTTTGGTCAACCCATTGTTCAAAATTTAATCTTCCCTCAACTAGAATTTT
>Ga0256836_1000115_pt1 | contig 48162 bp, 47 predicted proteins | sample 4561380metaG_FD_185974 | JGI IMG/M metagenome (GOLD analysis project Ga0256836, IMG submission 185974) | Hydrothermal vent microbial communities from Guaymas Basin, Mexico - 4561-380 | ecosystem: Environmental > Aquatic > Marine > Hydrothermal vents | place: Mexico: Guaymas Basin | collected...
TATAAGCTTTTGAAAGAAAAAGGTGCCAATGTATGTGTAAACTGGCCGGGACATCTTCCACCTGCGGCCGATAGGGTTTTTCCTGTGCCACTGACCGGTGAAGAGAAGGGAACACTTGTAAATATAGACAAGGGTGAAGTTTCTGTAGATGATAAGGTGTTTCCCTTTACATATACTCCAGCAGAGCTACTGATAGATGGTCTTGATGAACCAGACGATGTGCTTGCAGCACTGTTTGTCTCTTTATATGCAGGAACAAGGGGATTTGCAATGGATGAGGTGGCTGACAATGTCCTTGAGTGGTTCCAGAGGTTGCTGGAGAAAGGATTTCCACACTACAAATATGTTGACCTTATATATGTCATTTCTTCACCTGATGTTTTTCGTGTCTGGGGTGATGTTATGCAAAATGCCCAGCTGAAAGACGATATAGTTGTTTCTGTATATGACAAAGACGATACCCTTATTCCACCTGAATGGTTTAAAGTGGCATCTTATCTTGCAAGGTACACAGGTAAGGGCAGGGTATATGTGAAGAGGAAGCAGGGTTATGAATACTTTGATGCAGATGGCTCTCGTGGGATGGTGGATAGCATATGACAGATGGCATACTGCCTGTTATCAAGCCTGTTGGTATGCGTTCCATGGAGGTTGTAGATAGAATCAAACACCGACTAAAAAAAGTCTATGGCAAGAAGATAAAGATGGGACATACCGGCACCCTTGACAGAATGGCAGCAGGTATGTTTCCCCTGTGTATAGGCAAAGCATGTAAGTTTACATCGTTTTTTACATCGTGGGATAAAGAGTATGTGGCCCATATTGTGCTGGGTAAGTCTACCAAGACCCACGATATAGAGGGAGAGGTTACATATGTTCATGAGGGACCTATTCCCGATAGAAACACTGTTGTAGATGCCCTTAGCGAGCATTTTATGGGGGAGATTATGCAGGTGCCCCCTATTGTGTCTGCCGTTAGGGTAAAGGGGAGAAGGGCCCATGAGTATTTTTACGACGATGGAAAAGATGAGGGAGAGGTAGAGATACCGCCCCGCAAAGTGTTTATATATGAAATGCAGATTATTGACTATAAGGTGGCCGACAGTTTGGGGCATTTGTTTGTGCGTATTCGTTGCTCTAAGGGCACATATATTAGGGCTATTGCCAGAGATTTAGGCAAAGTGCTTGGCACTGGTGGGTATATGCACGGTCTTGTGCGTACGATTACAGGACCATTTAAACTTGACGGTGCCGTGCCCATGAATATGCTATGGCAGACAGACCATCCCCTTGATTATCTTGTACCCATTGAGTATGGGCTCAGGACATATCCTGAGATTGTGCTTTCTGATACCGACATCAATATGCTCCGCTTGGGAAGAGGACTTCCCCTTGGTGACGAGGGGACTGTAGATGCCGTATTTAGGGTGAAAAATACTGCCGGTATGTTCGTTGGACTTGCGGAGATGAGGGAAGGGGTGTTAAAGGTAAAACTATGGTTATAAGATACTCTCTGCCTACATATAAGGTTAAAGGAGTTGTTATTGGAAGCTTTGATGGTCTACATAGAGGGCATGTAGCTCTTTTGGGGCTAGCAAGAAGGTTTGGGGTAGATAGTGTGCTAACATTCTACCCTGTACCAAAGGCTGTTAAAGAGAGAGTTGGACATATTACTGTACTTTGGGAGAAGGTTGCGGGATTTTCTGGTATGGGATTTGATAATATATTTGTCCTGAACTTTGGGGATGACCGCATTCGTAATATGAGTGCAGAAGAATTCCTTTATGCTCTTGAGCCGTATGTGGATATTATTGTGGTTGGTTTTAACTTTAGATTTGGGAAAGATAGGCAGGGAGATGTTGAAATGCTGAAAGAGTGGGGTAAAATCCACAATAAGAAGATTATTATTATGGAGCCAGAGATGGAAGGGGATATTGTTATATCCAGTAGTAATATACGAAAGAGCATAGAAGAGGGCAATTTAGAAGATGCTTGGCTTATGCTCGGTTATCCTTATTTTGCTTCAGGACCTGTAATAAGGGAGAGGGGGATGGGCACCAAGATGGGTTTTCCCACCATAAATATACAGGTGCCTTCTGACAAGATCATGCCTCCATATGGGGTGTATAGTGGCCTCCTTGCTACCGATGATGGCAAGGTTGTTTGGGCTGTTGCCAACTGGGGAGAAGCCCCTACATTCGGAAGAAAAGAGCCCAGGCTTGAGGCACATGTACTTGATGAGGTGATAGGTGAGCTTCATCCAGAAAAGGCATTATTTGTATTTCAGCATTTTATTAGGAAAGAAAGAAAGTTTGGCAGTATTGATGAACTGAAGCATCAGATAGATATAGACCTAAAAAAGGCCATATCACTATACGATCCTGAGTTTATGCATGGATTTTACCGTGCCTTTTTACCATATACCATTTGGAGGAGTATGTCTGTTATTCCTTTTGGATACGGTAGATAACCTGCTTTGGGGAGGGAGGGGACTACTGTGAAGCTTTGGAAGACAAAGAAATTTGCCAAGGCTATAAACAAAGTTAATGGCGAGAGATTTCAGATATGTCATAAGAAGATGGGCAGACCGTCAAGGCTTGCAATATTACTTTTAACCGATGACCCGTCATCGCATGGGTATGCTCATATGCAAAAAAAAACTTTTGCTAAGCATGGAGTAGATGTGTCTCTTGTGCACTATCCAGCTGACATTCCCGCTGACACTATCTATGAGGATGTCATTAAGTGGATAGAGTGGGCCGATGGTGTGTTTCTGCACAGGCCTTTATACAGGCATCTTGATTATAGAAAGGTGCTTGGCATGATTCCATATACAAAAGACATAGAGGGTTTGAAAGAGGCGTCTATGGGTGGCCTTGTGCTAAAAAGATTCAATGTTATACCGGCAACGGCCTGGTCGGCTGCTCTGATTCCGATGTTATATGGGGTTAATCTTGCAGGTAAAAAGACCGTTGTCATAGGTCGTTCACCGACTGTGGGTATGCCCCTGTCTATTTTGCTCACTCATATGAATGCTACAGTGTCTACAGTGCACTCTAAGACGCCGGATATTACAGAATATACGAAAATGGCTGATATTGTCTTTGTGGCTGTGGGTCGTCCAAGATTCCTTAAAGGTGACATGATAAGGGAAGGATCTTATGTTGTAGATATAGGTATTCACTATATAGGTGATGAGATTGTGGGGGATGTTGATGCCTATTCTATTGAAGGTAAGGCTGCGGCATATACCCCAGTTCCCGGTGGTGTGGGTACGCTGACATCGTCCCTTATTGTGTCTTCGTTTTTGAAGCTTTTAGAAAAGTATGTATGCTAAGGTGCTATGTATATAAGAACATCTAAGGATTGGCATAGATTTTGGCAGAAAAAACGAGGCGAGGTAAAAGTTGTGTGTATAGATGCTTCGCTAATAGATGATCCTTTATTTGGAAAGGTTTTTGATAGGCATGACTTTTTTGAAAGAGTTCTAAAGAACTATGATGGTATTCTATTAGTTAGGGAAGAGCATGGATATTATCTTGTGTCTCGTAAATATATGGCGTTCTTCCCGAAGAAGGTTTTTAATGACTATGACAAGACTTGTGAAAGAGAGGAATTTGATGTACAATTATTGTTTGATACCCTTATAAATCGCTTTTTAAAGGAGGTGTAGAGAGTGAAGAGATATTTCCGTTTTACATCTGAGTCCGTTACAGAGGGCCATCCCGACAAGGTAGCCGACCAGATTTCTGATGCTATTCTTGATGCTTACTTGTCAGGTGATCCATACAGCCGTGTTGCTGCCGAGACCGCAGTCAATACGGGTATTGTCTATGTGTTTGGTGAGATTACATCTCAGGCAAATCCAGATCTTGATGAGGTTATACGAAATGTCATAAGGAATATTGGCTATACAAAGGCAGAGTATGGATTTGCCGCAGATTCTGTAGGTATCATATTTGGACTAAAACGCCAGTCTCCCGATATAGCTATGGGTGTTAACAAGTCTCTTGAGGCTAAAGTGGGAGAGGCTGATACAGAGGAGGAGGCCATTGGTGCGGGAGACCAGGGCATGATGATAGGTTATGCTGTTGCGGAAACCGATGTTTATATGCCTCTTCCCATTTACCTTGCCCACAAGCTTGTAAAGAGACTTGCCGATGTCCGTAAGCGTGGTGACCTTCCATTTCTTAGACCTGATGGAAAGAGTCAGGTTACTGTTAAATATGAGCTTGATACAGAAACAGGTATTAGAAGACCAATAAAGATTACCGATGTTGTTGTATCTGCTCAGCACGATGATATGGACATGGACGAGCTGAGGGAGAAAATTCTTAAGCATGTCATTCTTCCTGTGCTTCCTGAGAACCTTATGCCATCTAAATATGTTATCAATGTGCCAGAAGATGATCCTGCTATGGATAGTGACACATTGAGAATATTCATCAATCCAACAGGTAGATTTGTTATAGGTGGCCCTAAGGGTGATGCAGGTCTTACTGGTCGTAAGATTATGGTTGATACATATGGTTCTATGGCAAGCCACGGTGGTGGTGCATTCAGCGGAAAAGACCCAACGAAGGTTGACCGTTCCGCAGCATATATGGCAAGATATATTGCCAAAAATATTGTTGCCGCAGGGCTTGCTTACGAGGCAACAGTACAGCTTGCGTATGCTATTGGTGTAGCCGAACCTGTGTCTCTTATGATTGATACCCATGGTACGGGCAAGGTACCTGAAATAGAGATTGCCAAGTGGTTTGATGAAAATGTTGATATGACTCCAGGTGGCATTATAAAGAGGTTCAATCTTAGAAGACCTATTTATCTGCAGACTGCTGCCTATGGTCACTTTGGTAGAGAAGGCTTCCCGTGGGAGGAAACGGATCTTGTAGATGAGCTCAGAAGACACTTTGGCCTATAAGTATTACAAAGTTGCTATTGATACACCACTGATAGGAGAGCGGTCGGTATTTACCTACCGCTCTCTTTTTTTACTACATCCCGGTGACCTTGTTGTTGTGCCTGTAGGTAAAGGAGATGCTCCCAGATATGGCATTGTCGTGGGTATTGCCGATGAGGTACCCGCTGGTGTAGAGATAAAAGATGTTTCACAGATTGCATATCGTGGACTGTTTCCCTGCTGGTATGTTCATTTTGTTTTAGATGTTTCCACAAAGTTGTTAATTCCACCATTTAATATATTTCTCATATCCTACGATAAGACCCTTATGGATATATCCCGTATTAGATTGCTAATGTATACGGGGAAAACATGTCCTATTTCTAAAAGTCCAGCGCTGAACATACTTGCTTCCGATTTACAAGAGCATGGTTATTTGTTGTGGCGTGATGTAAGAAAGCGATTTGGCTCTAAGGCTGGCAGATTGTGGAAACGACTCAAGGATGTGGGATGTGCTACAGAGACTATTGGTAGCCGTGCATATACCCCTAAGGCATCTGCCGATGTGTGGCTTGTGTGTCAAGATAAGGAATATCCCCTGAAAATAGCCCTTGCGTCGTTTGGTAGAAAGACAGTTTTACAGATGTTGGAGGTAGGACATTGTAAAGTTGTTTACTATACACCTGATAGTGCTGAAGACAGTGGTAATGAAAGAGGGCTTTTCACTATAAAAGGCACGATAGATGATGTCATAGAGTTGGTAAAAAAGATGAGTGGTAAGGTGGCCGTGGTGGTAAGAAATCGCTCGGTAGCCACAGGACTTGCCAAAAAGATGGTAAAACAGGGTATAAATCGGGTGATATCTCCTACGCTAAAGAAAAAAGAACTCCTCTCGTATATTGTTTCAGACATAGCAGGTGTCTTTGTTGTTTCTCCAGGCTATGTCTTCAAACCGTGGCATGGTTTGTCTACTGTGATTTTCTATGATATAGACGATGTGTCTATACCATTTAGAGATGGGGCATATATGAGTTTGCCAGAGGTTGTTCCTATTCTTAGAAGCTATGTAGACAGTATTTACTATGTTTCACCATTTCCTAATCTGTCTATTGCCGATATGTCTGATGATGTTAAGGAGCAATATATACCGGGTAATATTACCGTGATCTCTAAGCCCCGAGACGAAGTCTTGCACGCAGATACACTACAGAAGATGAAAGATATTGTAGGGCGTGGGGGCAGGGTGCTTGTGTATGCATCCCGCCTTGGTTATAAGACGGCAGTGCTATGTCGCCATTGTGGTTATGTGCAGAAGTGTCCTGTGTGTGGTTTTACTATGGTTTATCACCTGAAAGAAGATAAGATGATATGCCACAGATGCGGACACACGGAACATCCTATGGCTACATGTCCTAAGTGTGGTTCTTCAGACATTGTTATGGTTGGTACGGGTATAGAGCTGATAGAGACAGAACTTCGCCGTGTGTTTGGTGATGCCCTTTGTGTACAAAGTTCCAGTCGGAGGAAAAAGTGCTCTCCAGATAAACCTGTTGTGCTTGCCACTTTTCGTTTTTATAGGTATTTTGTTGGGGATCCCTTTGATATGGTATATGTCCCCGATATGGACTTTATGTGGGCTATACCAGAATATACAGTATGGGAGACAACAATGAGAAGGATTCACCGCTTGGCTATGGCTGGTAAGGAAATTGTTATAGCCACAAATATTTCCGATGTGTGGAAAGAAAGATTGGATGAGAGATATATGTCGTTTGTAAGGCGAGAACTGGGTGAGAGAAAACTCCTATCTTTCCCCCCTTTTGTACCTATACTGACACTGGAGTATGGGGGAGAAGACTATAAAGATACCCGTGCCAAGGTTGAGCATTTCTATGAAATATTGGTGAATTCTAAATGTGGTGAAGTATGGAATCCCGAGTTTGTAGGACGCTTTTCTACCGATGGATTATATCGCTGGATGATAAGACTTTCTCTTGACACTATACCTTCTCAGATTATAGAATTCGTTGAAAAAACGCATCCTATAAGGTATTACCTTTCTACCCTTTAAGAAAATTGATGTGTATGTACTTATTTCACCATGATATGCTATAATCTTTAGCGAGTGAAAAGTTTAGAGATATAAACAAAGGAGGTGCCACAGGTGAAGACACTGCACAGACTCCGAGTAGCCCTTGCTGGGAATCCCAATGTTGGCAAATCGGCTTTGTTTAATGTCTTGACAGGCATGTATCAGCATACGGCAAACTGGCCCGGTAAAACGGTAGAGAGAAAAGAAGGTTTTTTTGATATAGACGATGTTCATGTTGAAGTGATTGATCTCCCAGGTATTTATTCCCTAACTGTGACATCTCCCGAAGAAGAGGTTACAAGGGAGTTTTTAACAAATGGAGATATAGATGTGGTCATCAATGTTGTTGATGCTTCCAATCTCTTTAGAAATCTTATGTTTACAGTGCAACTTCTTGAGCTATTTCCCCGTGTGATACTTTTTGTTAATATGCTTGATGTGGCAGAGGCTAAGGGGGTAAAGATAGACCTTGACAAACTGTCTAAGAAACTTGGTATACCCGTTGTCGGCGGTGTTGTTGTAACGGGAGAGGGTATAGATGAGTTGAAACAGGTGCTGAAAGATGTTGTTAGTGGTAAGGTGCATTTTCATCCTGTGTATCCTGTGTATGGTCAGGAGGTTGAAATTCTTGAAGAATACCTTGCCAAATATGGTTGCAAATATCCGCCAAAGTTTGCCGCTGTGAAGGCACTTGAAGGTGATGAGGAGATTATCAAGTTATTGAAGGAAAAAGGAATTAGTGTTCCTGAGCCACAACCACAGGCTATTTCGCAGATTCGTGCCGAGTGGCTGAAGAATCTTCTGAGGGATGTGTTTGTTGTAGATGATTATAATCCAGAGATGACAATAACCGACCGTATAGACATGGTTGTTACACATCCTATATGGGGATATGTCGTTTTTATATTGGTTATGTTTCTTATGTTTTATATTACATTTACATTTGGCGGATACTTTGCCAATCTTATAGATATGTTCTTTGGTTGGTTAGGAGATGCCATATCTAAATATATTGCTTCGGATTTGTGGAGATCATTTATTGTAGATGCTGTTATTGGTGGTGTTGGTTCTGTGCTAACATTTACACCTATTATCTTTACATTTTTCCTTATGTATTCTATTCTTGAAGATAGTGGATACATTGCCCGGGCTGCGGCCATGATGGATAGACTCATGCACCTATTAGGACTTCCTGCTAAGCTGTTTTTCCCACTTATTTTGGGTATGGGATGTACAGTGCCAGCTGTTATGGGGACAACGGCTTTGGAGGAAGAGGAACGCAAGCTTGGTGTGTATCTTGTAGGGTTTATGCCATGTAGTGCAAGGCTTGCCGTGTACAGTGCTATAGTATCTGCTTTCTTTAGAGGTTATACAGGGGCACTTGTTATTGTTTCTATGTATCTTATAGGTTTCTTAGCCGTTGTTGTAGGTGCTAAGGTACTTAAGATGTTTGGTCTGGCAAAAGATACAATGCCACTTGTTATAGAGTTGCCATCGTATCACATTCCTCATATAAGAACTGTGCTTTACTCTACCTGGATACGCACGAAAGAGTTTATTTATAAGGCTGGTACACTTATCTTTGTATCCACTATCGTTATATGGATGCTTGTCAATATGCCTTTTGGGGTGAAACCTGAAGATAGTTATCTTGCATGGCTTGGTAGAGTGATAGCTCCACTTTTTGCTCCACTTGGGCTTGCCGACTGGCGAATTGTGTCTACACTGATTCCGTCATTTGCAGCCAAAGAGGCTGCCATTGCCACCATTGGTGTACTGTATGGTGGGGTAGAGATGTTGAAGCATGCTATTACCATTCCTCAGATACTGGTGTTTTTGGTGTTCTTTACCCTATATACCCCATGTATGGCAACGCTGGGTGCCATATACAGCGTTACAAAGAGATGGAAAGTTGTATTTTTATCAGTGCTGTTTAGTTTTGCCACAGCGTATATTTTCGCTTTCATGACACGACTAATAGTAATGGGAGTTTAGTATAGAGTTTAGCAATGGAAACTTTTTGTGGTATTATGTATGTTAGGAGGTGCCATTAAATGTTAACACCTATGGGAGTGGGAAAGGAAGGGCTTATGAACTTAGAAATGGCCCCTGAGGGGTTTGAAGGCATAGTTGCATATATAGATGGAGGTGATCGTGTATCGCAGCGTATGATGGCACTGGGAATAGTGCCTGGTACACATATAAAGGTTATAAGAAATTCTTCATTTGGTCCACTGATTGTGGATATTGAAGGAACAAGAATAGCATTAGGAAGAGGGGTGTCAAGTAAGGTATGGCTGAGAAAATAGAGGGAGCAGCAGAGGAGATGTTAGAGAGCGGGAAAAAATGCACAAATATCAATGATGTTGTGGAGATTTTACCGGTAGATTACCTTATTGCAGGTGACAAAAAGCATTCAGCAGAAGATTACCTGGTAGCTATTTTGTATATTGCTCGTAAGCGTGGCAAGTACGGTGGTTGTTGTCGTGCGAAGGAACTTGCTGAGGTGCTTGGGGTTAGTCGTTCTTCTGTTTCACAGGTTCTCAGAAGGTTGGCTAAGGCTGGCTATGTTGATTTTAAACCCTATGCCAGAAGCATTACATTGACCGAGAAAGGTGCCCAACTTGCACAGAGTTTGCATGCACGACGTATTGTTGTTATGCTTATGGCTGATATTCTTGGTTTTACCGAAGAGCGATCAAAAGAGATAGCATGCTTTCTTGAGCATTTCATGAATGATGACGAAAGACGGGCCGTAGCGAGATTTATTTGCTTTATGCAGAATCATCCTGATATCATGAAAGAATGGCTGGAGTTTAGAGGTGTAGATTTGGCAAAATTTACTTCTAAGATAAGAGAAGGATGAGGCTTAGGCCTCATCCTTCTTTAGTTCGGGTATATACTTGGCAGGGTCATCGCCTCTGAAAACTGTTCTTAGGTTGTCTATATTTTTGTTTAGTATTTCTATTGCTATTTTTTCAGAGACTTCTTTTATGAACTTGTCTTCATCTGTGAGATGCATAAATATGAATCTGGTATATGCTTTGACAAGTTTGTAAAACGCCATAAGATATGGGACAGGTATTTTGTAATCAAAATATTTTCTAATACCTCTGTAATTTTCTATCAGTTCTTTGTAGGCCTTTTCAAGGTGTGTTGGAACAATAGTAGATGCTCTGTGAACGGTGAGACTTATAGCATTGGGATTTTCTGTGTAAACAGCAACACCGCCAATTATAAACATAGCCTTAGCAGATTTGTATATGAAAGGAGAGTCTGGTAGATTTTTCTGAATCTTTATGGACATATCTCTCAACGCATCTAACATTGTGGCAGCGATATCTATGCGATTGGATTTGATAAGTTCAACAGATAAGTCTAAGGTGAATGACAGAATAGCTTCCAATGTCGGTACATAATCTGTTACTTGTTTGGTGAGTTTGCCTACTATGTGCGAAAGACCATCTTTGAGAATGAAGTTGTCTATTGTGGCTTTATGAACGACTTCGTGCTTAGGATATAGATTTCTTATCATGCGGAAGTAAAAGCTTAGTATGAGAATGATAATCTTATTTTTTACATCTATGTTGTAATTACCTGTGATAAAGTCTCGTGAAAAGATATTCAACTTTGTGGCTATAACACGAGGGGTCATAGGATTTTGGGGGTTCTCTGTATAAAAATCTACTATGTGTCTGATAGATGAAATAGCAAGAATTAGTAGAGAGTTATTTTTGTTGATGATAAATGTTTTCAGGGCATTAATATAAATGTCAAAGATATTTTCGGCAATGCGTACTTCGCCACTAATGTCGGCTACCCTAAAAATTGTTTCCATAAAGTAGAGTGTCTGTTTAACAAAATATGCATATTCTTTGCTGTTGTCGTTGTAAGAAAGATAACTTCTGAAATACTTCTTTATAATCGTCTCGGCAGTGGTGATATCGCTATCTAATGTGCTTTTCTTTACGATGTCAGAAAGTTCTTCAACTCCTTGAGCGGCTTTATCGTATTCACCAAGTTCAAGGTATAGATGTATTTCACGATTAATCTTATCGGCTATTACCTGAATATTAAGTATTTTTATGATGTGGTATACATATGCAAATAATAAGATGATATTACCGAACATGAGCCATAAATTCCAGTTCATCTGAGGAAGTGGTAGTGGAATATTGTCGTTTGTTCTACCAAGTAAAAGGAATGAGTGAATAATGGTGAATGCAGATACGGAGTATACAACCATGTTCCACGGGTCTTTGAAGTAGTATGTTGAGACCTTGGGAGTATATTTAGAGGCCATCATCTGAACAGCTACCATAGACATAGATATCATGACACCGACAAGAGCAGCAAGTGCTGTTGCTGTTGCAGAATAGGTATATCTGGCCGTATCTTGATCTCCCCAAAAGATGAAGTTAATGGGATGGTGTGGATTAGATGGCCAATATGGATATACTTTTACAGGTGGGGGCATGTATAGCTGGTATACCCAGATGATGTATGTAATAAGTAGAAGGAAAAACATAATAACGGCGGCAGGTATAAGATGATCGTATTTTGTTGGTTTCCATAGCCTGCTAATGGTAGGTAACTCTCCTGTAGTATGATATTTTATAATGCGTTTGAGTCCATCTTTAACAGCTTTGCTCTGGCTGAGGAATTTTACTCCAAGTTTGTATGAACCATCTTCAAGAGGAATGACATTGCGTATTTCTGCTTTAACATAGATACTGCGTTTGCTGCTGCCTGGCATGGGGAATTTGAGGTACACGATATCTCCTTTACTGGGAATATTATTACTTATAGCATCTTTATCTATAATTATTCCTGCTCCGTAAATAGAGAGGTCTGTTGTTCTACCTTTGGTAATTATCTTAGTGGAGCGTGGGAGAAGACCAAAAGATTTTGTAATTTTGTAGATGTATACCTCTGTTTCTATGGGGATACGAACAGAATTTCTTACAATAGCCTCTACCTGTTTGATAAGTTTTAGTGCAAGTATGGTTTGTGATGTGTCAGGAAGGTATATTTGAGCTTCGTATGTAAAAATACCCTCTTCTGTTTCAAAGCGAATTTTTATATATTCATCCCAACGATGAGAAGTAAGGTCAAAAGGTACTGCTAAATATACTATGTGCTCTTTATGATTGACATTGATAACAAGTAATTTACGAGGTTTTTCATTATTATCTTCGAAAACCTCAACATATTTACCAAGTTCAGGAAGGTGAACAAATATATCTTCGTGTTTTTCACTCATGCCTTTTTATCACCTCAGCTTACGGCTATATCATCTTCAGGCAGAGTATAAAGTTCTTTTGTTGGTGTGAAGATGTAGCCTGCTAAAATTGATATACTCCCAACTCTACCCATAAACATTGTTATTATTATTATAATCTTGCCGAGGCTATTAAGATGTGTTGTCAGTCCCCTTGACAGTCCCACTGTGCCTATAGCGGAGAATGCCTCAAAGAATATGTCTTCAAATGGGGCGTTAGGCATGGCTATACTAAGGAACAATATGCTGATGCTAACTGTTATGAGTTGAAGAATAAATATGGCGAGAGCCAGTCTTACAGTGTCTTCTGCTATACGTCTGCTTCTCAGTATAACTGCTTTTTTGTTTTGCATGAAGTTTTGGAGATATTGAATAACTACTACTAATGTTGTTGTCTTTATACCACCAGCTGTACCACCGGGAGAGCCACCGACAAACATGAGAAATGTTATGAGCAGTATGCTGGGAAGCATCATTTTGCTCATATCCAGTGTGGCAAAACCGGCCGTTCTGGGTGTAACTGCCTGAAATAGCGATGCCCATATTTTTCCGCTCAGCGATAGATTGCCGATAGTATATGGGTTAATCCACTCAAATATGAGAAGCATAATGGCAGGAACGATAATAAGTACCACTGTTGCCGATATAACAATGCGTGTATGAATAGATAGGTCGCTAATCTTCATGCGTCTGCCTTCACCTTTTAGCCCTGCTATAAACGATTTGGAATATTCAAGAAGCTCTTCCCATACAATAAATCCCAAACCGCCGGCAATAATGAGCCCCATAATAGTGAGGTTTATCAGAGGATCTGATACATAATCTGTAAGAGACTTAAAGCCTCCCATGATGTCAAATCCGGCATTGTTAAAAGCGGATACTGAATGAAATATGGATGCCCATAGCCCTTTTACTGGTCCGAATTGGGGAATGAATCTAAAACCCAGTAAAATGGCGCCTATGATTTCAAAAAATAGAGATACTTTTAGGGAAAATAGCAGTAGGTTAGTGACACCACCAAAGTCTGGTTTGTTGAGCTGAACAGCTACAGATATTTTCTGTCTCAAACCTACTTGTTCCCCACGGGCAAGGTATATCAGGGTCATCATGGTGACATATCCCAGACCGCCTATCTGTATGAGAAGTAGAATGACAAGCTGACCGAAAAATGAAAAGTATGTTCCCGTGTCCTTGACGACAAGTCCCGTGACACATACAGCCGATGTTGATGTAAAGAGGGCATCAAGGAAACTTGTCAGTTTCCCGTGTGCCTGTGATATGGGAAGCATAAGAAGAGCGGTTCCCGTTAGTATGACGGCTAAAAAGCCCATTACAATATTACGTCTTGCCTCTGTTACTGGATCCAATTTACCCTTTGCCATATTACCACCTACTTAGATACTCTGTTTGCTCCTTTGTGAGAGAGTCTATTTTAATGTTCATGCTCTGCAGTTTATATTTGGCTATCTCTATGCTGTACTCGTGTGGGAAATCATATACTTTGTTTTCCAGTTTTCCTCTGTTTTCTATGAGATATGCAAGTGCAAGCATTTGGGCAGAGAAGGAGAGGTCCATAATCTCTGCTGGGTGTCCATCACCTACAACAAGGTTGACAAGTCTTCCTTCACCAAGTAGATATACGGTATTACCACTTTTTAGCTTGTATGCCATAACATTGTCTCGGGCTTCCCACTTCTCTACGGCATTTTCTTCTAAATACTTGACATCTATCTCTACATTGAAGTGTCCGGCGTTGCTCAGTATGGCTCCATCTTTCATGGATTCCAGATGTCTACCGGTAATGACATCTTTCATGCCTGTTGTCGTAACAAAGATATCTCCAATCTTTGCCGCCTCATCCATTGTCATGACTTGGTGGCCATCGTATATAGCCTCAAGGGCCCTAATGGGGTCTACCTCAGTGACTATGGTATGGGCTCCCATGCCCTTCATGACCCTGGCAACCCCACGTCCGCACCAGCCATAACCGGCTATGACTACGGTTTTACCTGCAATGAGTAGATTGGTGCCTCTGGATATGGCAACAGGCACACTTTCACCAGTTCCGTACCTGTTGTCAAACAAATGCTTGATGTATGCATCGTTGAGTGCTATAAGGGGATATGGCAGTTTGCCGGCCTGGGCAAGGGCACGGGCTCTATGCACACCTGTTGTTGTCTCTTCAGATGCTCCCCATATGTCCTTTGATAGATGTGGCATTTCATTGGCTACGGTCGTTGTCAAGTCAAGACCGTCGTCAAGTATGAGGTTGGGTTCTATGCGAAGAACATTCCTCTGGTTTTCCATATATTCTTCTGGTGTCTCTCCACGCCATGCAAACACCTCAATACCGGCATCGGCAAGGGCTGCTGCCACATCATCTTGGGTAGACAGTGGATTTGACGATGTTATGGCAACAAATGCCCCCAATTCTTTTAGTGTTAGGGCAAGATATGCTGTCTTTGCCTCAAGGTGTATAGACATACCTATGCGAACGCCTTTGAATATGCCTTTTTCTTCAAGTGCTTTTTTGATAAGGGGCATAACTTTCATGTGAGATTTTACCCAGTTTATCTTTTTCCAACCATGTGGTGCCAGTGATATATCTTTAACATGTGCCACCATAATCCCTCCCTTCATACCATAAGTTTAGCACGAGGTATATATTTACCTATAAACTGGCATGTTATTGTATCTTATATAAAAGATGGAGGTGAATATATGTACAACATATATGGAAAAAAGATTAATTTGCGAAAGTGGCAAAGAGAGGCAGTAGAATATCTCTCTTCTCATATGGATGGAAAACATATGCTTGCTGTTGTAGCACCAACAGGTGCCGGTAAGACACCTGTTGCCTATGAGATGATGAAAAGAGGACTTCAGCAGGGAAGAAGGGTGATATATGCATCTCCCCTGAAGGCCATTTCTAATGAACGGTTTATGGAACTGAAGTATTCTATGCTTGAAGGGGTAGAGCCCGGTATTATTACCGGTGATGTTGATGTTAATTCTTCAAGTCAGCTGCTTATGGTGACAACAGAGATATTGAGAAATTCTCCCGGAATGATGCAACATTCTCTTGTTGTGTTTGACGAGGTGCATTATGTGTCTATTAGTCCCGATAGGGCCCGTACATTTGCCGAGGTCCTTCTTATGATGGGCGAAGCAGATATGGACGCCATACCTATGCTACTAACGGCCACTCTGGCCCCAACAAGGGAGGAAATGGATGAGGTGCTGGAGTTTTTATCATCACTGGCGGCCAAAGAGCCTGCTCTGTATGTGCATACAAAGAGGCCGGTGCCTCTGAAGGTGCCAAGAAACCCATTTTCTATGAAGAAACTCAGAAAGGCTCTGGTGTTTGTCAATTCTTATAAAGAGGCATTTGAGGTGGCACGAAAGATAGCATCTTATAGAGTCCCTGTGAGGAGCAAATGGAAAAGGTTTAAGGAGATTCTGGAAGATGTCGGTGGTGAACGCTCTGGATATATCAGGGCTAAGCTCATAAAGAGAGGGGTAGGTATGCACCATGGTAATCTTCTACCCGGTGAGAAGATAGCCATGGAGATAGCTTTTAGAGAAGGTGTAGTTGATGTTGTTGTGGGTACAACAACGCTGGCATATGGTGTTAACATGCCAGCCGATGTTGTTGTGTTTAACTCGTCGCGTAGATACGATGGAACACCTTATACTGCCAATGAGTTTCTGCAGATGGCGGGAAGGGCGGGAAGACCGGGACTGTCTGATGTTGGCCTTATTGGCGGATTTAAAAAGAGCGTGCACAAGTGGGTGGCCCGTATGCTTAAAGAGGCAAAACCCCAGTTTGTGCTTCTGCCCCAGCCATCTCCCAGACCATTTGTAGAGGCAGTGTATGAAACAGGGAAAACAGATAAAAAGACCATGAGAAAGGTGGCCAGGCAGGAGAATGCCTTTCTTGCCAGTATTACATATGGTGCTGAGCCTATGAAGGTGTTCCCCGCTGACTATAGACGCGTGGCAGCTGTTCTTCTTGGCCTTTCACAGCAAACGGGCATTCCTATAAATCAGTTTGCCGGTCATGTGCTCAAGGCTTGGGGCGATGAGCTTATGGAGGGTTGGAGAGAAGGTCGCTCTTGGTTCTTTGAAACAGGTCTTCCATATATTGCGGGTGGTTGGAATGGTGTATATTATGAGATAGATGCCTACCCACTGATTGCCCTGCCACTGCTTGAGGAGAAGATGGAGAAGGGTGGTATCAGTGGTAAGACACTGTATGCTGCAAGGCAGAGACTAAAATGGTTAAAATCTATAAATAGGAGAGATCCAGAGCTGTTTAGGGTGTTTGCCCTTGAAGATGCGGAGGATGTTGTAGAGTCAGTAGACCCACTGAAGGAAAGACTTGAGGTGGCAGAAGAAGACTAAGGTTGTTTTCTTTCATTAATGATTTAAAATAGTAGCATAGTAGTTGAAAGGGGGCGCTTGATATGGCAGTAGTAAAGATTGAAGGTAAAGAGTATGAGTTTGAGGGACAAAAACAGCTATTTGAGTTTGTGCCTGTGAGCAAGAAGAAGAAAATTATTGCGGCAAAGGTTGATGGCACACCAGTTGACCTTTCCTATACAGTAACAGGTGGGGAGAATGTAGAGTGGATTTATATTGACAGTGAAGAAGGTCTTGATATCCTCAGACACTCTGCAGCCCACATTATGGCTCAGGCTGTTAAGCACCTGTATGGCAACGAGGTAAAGCTTGGTGTAGGTCCAACCATAAAAGATGGTTTCTATTATGATATGCTGGTACCCGATGGTATATCTGCTGAAGATCTTCCCAAGATAGAGGAAGAGATGAAAAATATTGTCAAGGCAGATTATCCATTTGAGCGTATGGAAGTTTCCAAAGAAGAGGCCAGACGCATTATGAAGGAGGCCGGAGAGATTTTTAAGCTTGAGATTATTGACGATATAGAGGGCGATACAGTGTCTCTGTATAAGCAGGGAGACTTTGTAGACCTATGTCGTGGTCCACACATTCCCTCTACTGGCTTCCTGAAACACTTTAAGCTTCTGTCTGTTAGCGGTGCATACTGGCGTGGAGACGAAAACAGGGAGATGCTAACCCGTGTGTACGGCACTGCATGGGCCAAGAAAGAAGACCTTGAGGCATATCTTCACCAGCGTGAGGAGGCCATACGCAGAGACCATAGGAAGATAGGTAAGGAACAGGACCTGTTTTCTATTCAGGAGGATATTGGTCCTGGTCTTGTGCTGTGGCATCCCCGTGGTGGTATGGTGCGTAAAGTTATTGAAGATTTCTGGAGAGAGGTTCACTGGCAGAGGGGATACGACTTTGTTTATACGCCACACATAGCAAAGATTCACCTGTGGGAGATATCTGGACACCTTGACCACTATAGGCAGAATATGTTCCCACCAATGGATGTTGAGGGACATGAGTATATGGTCAAGCCTATGAATTGCCCATTCCATATTCAGATATACAAGAGTAGACAGCGTTCTTATAAGGAGCTTCCTCTGAGATGGGCAGAGATGGGTACCGTCTATAGATATGAAAAGAGCGGTGTGCTCCATGGACTTTTAAGGGTTAGAGGTTTCACCCAAGATGATGCCCATATCTTCTGTACCCCAGACCAGATAGAAGACGAGATTAAGGGCGTGCTTGACCTTGCCCTGTTTATGTTCCGTACATTTGGATTTGACGAGTATGATATAGAGCTCTCTGTTAGAGACGATGCCAACAAGAAGGGTTATGTGGGTGAAGACGAGATTTGGGAGATAGCAGAAAAGGCCCTTGTTAAGGCTCTGGAAGATATGAAACTGCCTTACAAGAGAATGGAAGGTGAGGCCAAGTTTTACGGTCCGGCCATTGACATCAAGCTGAAAGATGCCATTGGTCGTAGTTGGCAAGCTGCAACAGTGCAGCTGGACTTCAACCTACCAAGACGCTTTGGTATGACATATATTGGCCCTGATGGTAAAGAGCATGAGCCAGTTATGATCCACAGGGCGCTGCTTGGTTCCTTTGAACGTTTCTTTGGAACACTTATTGAGCAGTATGCAGGGGCATTTCCTACATGGTTACATCCAGAACAGGTTGTAGTTATACCAATAGCCGATGCCCAGGTAGACCGTGCTAAAGAGATATATAATACCCTCCGTGGTGAGATGATAAGGGCTATTATAGACCTTGATACAGGTGCCAAGCTGGGTGCCCGTATTAGAAAGGCCCAGCTGATGAAGATACCATATATGCTTGTTATAGGTAACCGTGAGATGGAGGCAAATACTGTTGCCGTAAGACACAGACATCTGGGAGATGTTGGTACTATGTCTGTAGACGAGTTTGTAAAGAACATCAAAAAGGAGATAGCAGATAGAGAGAGAACACCATCTTGGATTAAGAAATAAGGAGAGGAGCCTGCTATGGCAAATGTGCTTAAGCTCAGTTTGTATACCTCTGAGCCACCGAGCGGTTGGATTTATGACTTATATGAAAATGAAGAGCACCCTGACCGCGGGTGGCTCTTTTATGCTTTAAGAGGTGTTGAGGAAGGTGATGTTGACGCTCTTGTAGAAGAATTTTTAGACGGTTCTGATGACATGTTTGAGTTTATTAAGCAGTGGCTTGAGTCTCTTCATAAGAAAAAGCGTGAAGAGGGGAAGAAGGCACAAGGTGTTATACTGTGGTTTTCTGAAGGGAAGGTGCATGCCTTTCCTTTAGGAGGTCTTCATGTCTTCCAAAATGCCCCACATAGAAAACGATGCTTGACAGACCCTATATACGACTTTACTCATTATCTTAGATGGAAAGTATTTTCTCCCGGAGATGAAAAGTATAGAGTATCGTACTCTATATATCCCATTACCGGTGAAGATAGCTTTGACATCATGCTTAAAGATGGCTCTAAACCATGGCGTATTACTGTAGATGCATTTCAAGATGTGTGGAAATCGGGGGAGAAGAAAAAGAAGAAAAGAGTGTCTCCCAAGATTGCAGCACGGAAATATGGACACAGGGCATCGGTGTGGGTGACATTACTGCTTATATTCTTTGTTGGAGTGTGGTATATTTGGTATCATCATTCGCTACAACTTAACACGCAGAAGCAGGTAGAACATACATCTACTCAGACAACATCGTCAACGGGTAGTGCTACAGGCTCAGGTATCAGTTTTATTGAACCTTTGTCTCTTTGGAGTCTTTCTTCTCTTGCCGATATAGCCACTCAGACCTATACCGATGTAAAACTACCATTTGGCACAGTATGGGATATGGCCTCTGTGAAGTGGACCGATGGCACATATTTCATTGCATTTACCAACGATGTGGGGTCTGCACTGAGAATAGCCTTTGACATTTCTGGTGATATTCCCAAGTATCTTGATAAGTGGCATAAGGCTACGACGATTTCCAGATCGGCCATTGAGGGTGTTAACTGGAATAGCCCTAAGACATTTGTTAGCCCGGATTTGGCTGGAGGAAAACTTGTTCTAAAGTCTACATTTGTCAATTCCTCTTGGGGAACATTTGATGGTTTGTCTGATGCTTTTCTTGACAAGTTAAGAGATGTCTCTATACAGGCAGAGAACTACGATACGACAATTGCTTTACTTACTGACGATAAAGTATATCTTTACAGCGGTCGTGTTGGTGGTACATTTAAACAGCTGAGGATGCCTATTGCGTTGCCAGAAGGTTATAAAGGCGAAAGAATATATCTCTCACCTGCTGGTGATGTGTATGTTCTTGCTTATAGAAATGTCAGAGAGAAGAAGAAATATGCGCTTGTGGTTATGAGGGCATCAGATGATTTTGTACCCGATAATCTCATTATAGAGAAGACGGAAAAGTTGCTTGATAACCTTAGTGCCACATTTATTGGGGCACCGTATTTGTGGAAAGAGGGTGTGGTAGCATTCCCAGTGTCTGGTCCTAAAGATGGTTTGGCACTGATTAATATAGTGACATGGAAGGCTACACTGATTGAGGGAAGAGGTGTAATATATCCTCTGAGTGATGACAAACTTGGGGTTGTATTTCAATCATTCTTCTCGTTGTGGGATTTAGAAAGGAGGGACTAATGTGGCGAAGCGTACGGCAATGTACGACCTCCACAAAGAATTGGGGGCTCGTTTCACGGAGTTTGGGGGATGGGAGATGCCTGTCCGCTACACAACAATTAAGGAGGAACACATGGCGGTTAGGCGAAATGCCGGTGTGTTTGATTTGTCCCATATGGGAGAAATTAGGGTTAAAGGTCAAGATGTCGTAGATTTCTTGGGGTATGTTTTGCCTTCCCGTGTAAAGAGTGTTAAAGTGGGCAAAGCAGTGTATACACCAATGCTCAATGAAAATGCCGGTATTGTTGATGATTTGATTTTCTATCGTATTGCCGATGATGAGTATCTACTTATTGTCAACGCATCTAATGTGGAGAAAGACTTTGCACACCTTGCTAAACATGTGGGAGAAAGAGATGTAGAGCTTATTGATGAATCTGCAGAGTGGTCTCTTGTTGCCATACAGGGACCTAAGGCAGAAGATATTGTTGCCAAAGTAGCCGAAGGGGTGAATGTGCGTGAGATACCATTCTTTGGTTTTGCCTTTGGTAAAATTGCCGGTATGCCAGTGTCTATTGCCCGCACAGGTTATACAGGTGAGGATGGTTTTGAGATACTTGTAGAGTGGGATAAGGGGCCAGAACTAATGAAAGTACTGCTTGATGCTGGTAAAGATGAAGGTGTTCTTCCTTGTGGACTAGGTGCCAGAGATTCTTTGAGATTGGAAGCAGGTTTCCCACTGTACGGTGAAGATATGGATGATGGTACCACACCTGTTGAGGCTAACCTCATGAGATTTATTCGCATGAAAAAGAAGTCTTTTCTTGGCAAAGAGGCATTGCAGAAGAAGATAGAGGAAGATCCTCTTCTGAGAAGAACGGGTATTGTTATGCTGGACCGTGCTATTCCCCGTCATGGTAGTAAGATATATAAGGGGGATGAAGAGATAGGATATGTTTCCAGTGGAACATTTGGCCCGGCTGTTGGTGCCGGTATTGCACAGGTGTATATTCCATATACCCTTGAAAAGGGTACAGAAATTATGGTAGAAATAAGGGGAAAGCTCCACCCTGCTAAAGTTGTGGGGCTTCCTATATATCGCAAAGACTCTTAAGGAGGTGAAGAGGGGTGAATTTTCCAGAAAATTTGTTCTATTCTGAGGAGCACGAATGGGTTGAGAAAATTGGTCCCAAAAAGGTGCGTGTAGGTATTACAGATCACGCTCAGTCTGAGCTTGGTGACATTGTATTTGTTGAGCTTCCAGAGATTGGAAAGGAGCTTACTGCTGGAGATACATTGGCGGTCGTAGAATCTGTTAAGTCTGCTGCCGATGTTTACAGCCCTGTCAGTGGTAAAGTTATTGAAGTTAACGAGGAACTGAATGATCGCCCCGAGCTTATTAACGAGGATCCATATGGGGACGGTTGGATTGCCGTCTTGGAGCTTGAGGATCCTTCTGAGCTTGACAACCTTATGACAGCCGATGAATACAAGAGAATGATAGGGGAGGAATGATATATGAGATACACACCTCATCGTCCGAACGAAATAGATGAGATGCTTCGGACGATTGGGGTGAGCAGTATAGACGACCTCTTTAAAGATATACCAGAGCAGTTGAAAGAAAAGGCAGAGGGAGCTTTTCAAGCTCTCTCTGCCCCTATGACAGAGAAGGAACTGAGCTTTTACATGGACAACCTTGCCGATGAGAATTATGATTTGTTTGAAGTTGTCTCTTTCATGGGGGCCGGTGTATATCCACACTATGTGCCTTCTGTTGTAGATACTATTTCTTCGCGAGGAGAGTTCTATACTGCTTACACCCCTTATCAGGCTGAAGCATCTCAGGGATCACTTCATGTCTCATTTGAGTGGCAGACGTATATTGCCAGATTGACCGGTATGGATGTGGCTAACGCATCTATGTACGATGCCGGTTCAGCTACTGCAGAAGCTGTCTACATGGCTATTCGTATCCACCGTGGTAAGAGAAACAAGGTTATTATTGCCTCTACACTTCATCCAGAAATTAAAGAAGTGCTGAAGACATATCTTGAACCCAAGGGCACTATTATAGAAGAGATTCGCTATGATAAAGAAACAGGTCGTATAGATGTAGAACATCTAAAAGATCTTGTAGATGAGGATACCCTTGCTGTTATTGTTCAGTCTCCGAACTTCTTCGGTATTATTGAAGATGAGAAAGATGCCGTTGAGATAACCCATGAGAAAGGAGCTTTATATATAGCCACTATTCTTGAGCCTCTTGCCTACGGGCTTATTAAGCCAGCCGGCTACTATGGTGCCGATATTGTTGTAGGTGATGCCATAGGTCTTGGGAACTATCCTGCCTATGGTGGTCCCGGGGTTGGTTTTCTTGCAACGAGAAGCAAGTATATTAGACAGATGCCGGGTAGACTTGTTGGTGAGACAACAGATGTTGAGGGAACAAGAGGCTATGTGCTGACACTGCAGACAAGAGAACAGCATATTAGAAGGGCAAAGGCCACATCTAATATTACCTCTAACCACTTCCTGATGGCCTTGAGGGCCACGGTGTATATGGCCCTTCTTGGTCGCACGGGCTTCAAGAAACTGGCATATGTTAACTACAAAATAGCCCACTATGCCAAGGAGAAACTTGAGGCCATTGAAGGTGTAGAGGTGCCATTTAGTGGTCCATTCTTTAACGAATTTACTGTGAAACTGCCTGTTTCTGCCCAGCATGTATTTGATCATATGGCTGCTGAGGGTATTTACCCCGGTGTGCCACTGCACAGGTTCTTTGGCCCTGCCTATGAAAATTACATGCTTATTGCCACAACAGAGCTTCACAGCAAAGAGGATATTGATGGGCTTGCCTCCCACCTGTTGGAGGTGATTAAGAATGGCTGATAAGATACTGGAATATCTCATATTTGAGCTTGATGGGCTTGGTGAGTCTACATATGAGGTAGATGACCCTATTGGAGATGATTTTTCTGTTGATGTGCCAGAGGAACTTATGAGAGATGACCTGCCTTTTCCCGATGTACCGGAGGTGGAAGTTGTTAGACACTATACAAGACTATCTCAGCTGAATTTCTCTGTTGATACGGGCTTTTATCCACTGGGTTCTTGTACAATGAAGTACAATCCTAAGATTCATGAGCATGTGGCATCTGATGCCAGATTTGCCATGCTTCATCCGTACCAGCCCGATGAAGATGTTCAGGGAGCATTGGCTGTAATGTATCACCTGTCAGAGCTTCTTCAGGAGATTACTGGTATGGATGCCATTTCACTCCATCCGGCAGCCGGTGCCCACGGTGAGCTGACAGGTACATTTATTGCCCGTGCTTACTTCAGACATAAAGGTGAAACGCAGAGACATATAGCTATTATTCCTGATAGTGCCCATGGCACAAATCCTGCATCTGCTGCAATGGCAGGCTTTGATGTTATAGAGGTTAAGTCTAACGAAAAAGGGCAGGTTGATATGGATGCCCTTCGTGAAATTGTTGGTAAATATGGTGATGAGATAGCTATTATTATGCTTACCAACCCCAATACACTTGGTGTATTTGAAGAGAACATTTTGGAGATTGCAGAGCTTATTCACGGTGTGGGAGGTCTTCTTTACTACGATGGTGCTAACCTCAATGGTATTCTTGGTATGGCAAGACCCGGTGATATGGGCTTTGATATTGTGCATCTGAACCTTCACAAGACATTCTCTGCACCACACGGTGGAGGTGGTCCTGGTAGTGGTCCTATTGGTGTGAAAGAGCACCTGAAAGACTTCTTGCCAGTGCCTACCGTGATATATGACGAAGAGAGTGGTATGTTTAAGCTAAACTATGATATACCACACAGCATTGGTAGAATGAGAATGTTCCATGCCAATTTCTTGGTGCTTTTAAAGTCTTATATGTATATAATATCTTTGGGCGGCGAAGGCCTCAGACAGGTGGGAAGACTCGCGGTACTCAATGCCAACTATTTGGCAGCCAAGGTAAAGAAATACTTCCCAATACCATATGGAGAATTATATAAACATGAGTTTGTTGCCACTGGTAAGGTTCTAAAAGACCAGGGAGTGAAGACGCTGGATATTGCCAAGAGACTCATAGACTTTGGTGTGCATCCACCAACCATTTATTTCCCACTAATTGTGTCTGAGGCGTTGATGATAGAGCCTACTGAGACAGAAACAAAATACAACCTTGATATGTATGCAGCGGCACTGGAGACAATATTTAGGGAGGCCCATGAGAATCCGGAAATGCTTCATAGTGCTCCGAATAATGCCCCTATCGGTAGGCTTGACGATGTAAAAGCCGTCAAACAGCTGAAAGTTGTATACACAGAGGAAGAGTAAAGTAGGGAGGGATTAATGTTGGATGAAATGAAGAAGCGTCTTGCTATGTATCTAAAGACGAACTATAAATACAACGAGCTAAGGAAACTGGGTAAAGACATTGGTGTGTCTAAGCTGGGTAGTTTAACAAAGGCAGAGATGTCTGAAAGGATAGCAACATATGTCTTAGAGAATACTGAAGAGGCCCTTTTATCTTTAAAAGACCATGGATATAACGATATTTATAAATTTGTGAAGGATTTGCTCCAGGAGGCTGAGGCAGAGGAAGATGTCCAGCCTCCTGTTTCTGAAGAGGCAAAAGAGACGGAGAAAGTCAAAGAAGATACTGCAGAAGAAGTAGAAAAAGAAGAGAAGTCTACGAAGACAGCTGAGAAGAAGTCAGAGAAGAAAAGTGCCCATGTGGAGGTAAAAGACCGCACATTTGAAGAGAAAGGCATTCTTGTATTGAAACGGAATAAGGACAATAGGGGGCAACAGAAAGAACAATGGTTTTTAAAGGTTACTAAAGGCACACCACCAAGGTGGATGGATGTTTATGTGTCTCCTAAGCAGGTGGCAAGGTTTAACCTTCGCCCCGGTGACGAAATAGAGGGCCTTATGAGAGATCCACATCCGGGGGAAAACTATCATTCTCTTCTCCAGATACACAAGATTAACCGTATACCTGTAGAAGAGTTTGATAAGAAGTATAAAAAGAGACCAGAATTTGAAGAACTGACGCCCATCTTCCCCGAAGAGCGTTTTAACCTCTATTTGGGACCTAAAGTGCTAACGACCCGTATCATTGACCTGTTTTCACCTATAGGTAAAGGTCAGCGTGGGCTCATTGTTGCCCCTCCAAAGGCAGGTAAGACCACGATTATCAAGGATATTGCCAAAGCTATTACGAAAAATCACCCCGAGGTTGAGGTTATTATCTTGCTTATAGATGAGAGGCCTGAAGAAGTTACCTATATGAGGGATAATGTACCCAAGGCCAAAGTTATTGCATCTACATTTGATCTTGAGCCTACTTATCATGAGCAGGTGGCAGATATTGTACTGAACTATGCCAAGAGACAGGCGGAGATAGGTAGAGATGTGCTTATTCTGCTTGATGGCATTACCCGTATGACAAGGGCATATAACCTCAACTTACCGGCTTCTGGTAGGACCCTCTCAGGTGGTCTTGATCCTGCGGCCTTTATGGGACCCAAGCGTTTCTTTGGTGCTGCCAGGAACTTTAGAGAGGGAGGTAGCCTTACTATATTGGCTACAGCGCTTGTGGAGACTGGTAGTCGCATGGATGAGGTTATCTTTGAAGAGTTTAAAGGAACGGGTAATATGGAACTGGTACTTGATAGAAAATTGGCTGAAAGGCGTATATATCCTGCTATTGATGTGCACCGCAGTGGTACGAGACACGAGGAAAAGCTATACAGTGAGGATGAGCGTAAAGCTGTCTGGTATCTGAGGCGTATTCTCAGTGAAAGGGATAACATGGCAGCACTTCAGGAGCTTATCAATTACCTAAAAGAAACAAATACCAATGAGGAATTTCTTGGTCTTATGATGAAAACACTTAAAGGGTGATGTATCGGTGATAAGGGTAAAGCTCCTTGCACACACACCAAACCCAGATGCTGTTGTTTATTATGCTACGAAACTGACATACACTACGGATGAGCCACTACAGATGTGGGATGAGATACTAACCCACAAAGATGAGCCCAAATATAAAAGGCGCATGAAAAAACTTATACACACTGTTTTAAAGCGAGGCCATCATAGTGTGCTTGAGCATGCAAATTTCACATTTATAGTTGATGGGTGCAGTAGAGTATGCACCCATCAACTTGTTAGGCATAGAATAGCCTCCTATAGTCAGCGGTCTCACAGATACACCGAGATAAATGATGAAGCTTTTCAGGTGCCACCTACTATTGCAAATAGTGAAGAGGCTATAGCCCTTTATCGGGAGCATATCGGTAAGTCTGTAGACATTTATCATAAACTCATTGACATGGGCATACCCAGAGAAGATGCCCGTTTTCTCATTCCTCAAGCTGTGGCATCGCCTATTATGGTGACGATGAATGCCAGAGAGCTTATCCACTTTTTTGGTCTTAGACTTTGCACCCATGCCCAGTGGGAAATAAGGCAGGCTGCGGCTTTGATGCTAAATGAGGTAAAAAGGGTTGCTCCTATAATATTTGATGGTGTGGGACCAAGATGTGTTATGCTGGGATATTGTCCTGAAGGTGATGAAGAGTGTTATATGAATGTCGTTTTAACACAGAAAGGGAGAGGTGAAGATAGTGCTTCCTGAAGAGATTCTTATAAAAAAGTGCAAAGAACTTGTAAGTGAATATGAAAATATAGAGCGTCAGCTTAGCGATCCTTCTACATATTCCGACCAAAACAAAATGGTAGAACTGTCCCGTAAGAGAAAGGCTCTTCAGAAGGTAGTGCCTACGGCTAAAAGGTATCTAGAACTTATACAGCGTAGAGAAGAAGCAAAGCAGATTCTTGAAGAAGAAACTGATGAGGATATGCTGGAACTTGCCAAAGAAGAATTGAAAGAGGTAGAAAAAGAGCTTGAGGAGATGGAAGAGAAACTTCCAGATGTATTGGTTCCACCTGACCCTGATGATGAGCGTAATGTCATTATGGAAATTCGTGCCGGCGTTGGGGGTGAAGAGGCAGCTCTGTTTGCTGGAGACCTCTTTAGAATGTATTCTCGCTATGCCGAGCGTAAGGGGTGGGCGGTAGATGTGCTTTCGGTCAATGAGACTGACCTTGGTGGTATTAAAGAGATTACATTTGAGGTGAAAGGGGAAGGCGTGTATTCCCATCTGAAATATGAGGGAGGAGTGCACAGGGTTCAGCGTGTGCCTGTTACAGAGTCTGGCGGTAGAATACATACCTCTGCTGCATCGGTTGTTGTTATGAAAGAACCAGATGAAGTGGAAATTGATATTAAACCTGAAGATATTGAAATGGAGACATTTCGCTCAGGTGGGAAAGGTGGCCAACACCAGAATAAGCGTGAAAGTGGTGTGAGACTTATACATAAACCTACAGGTATTACCGTTGTTGTTACCACTGAGAGGTCTCAGCATCAGAATAGGGCTAAAGCTATGAAGATTTTAAAGGCGAGAGTATACCAGATGATGCAGCAACAACAGGAACAAGAGGTGTCTGCACTTCGTCGCTCTCTTGTGGGGTCTGGTGATAGAAGTGAGAAGATTCGTACCTATAATTTCCCACAAAGCCGTGTGACAGACCATCGCATAGGTCTAACACTGTATAATCTGGATGCCATACTTGACGGTGACCTTGATGAGTTGGTGCAAGCACTGAGGGTAGCAGAGACAAAAGACAAACTACAGAGTATATCCCAGAGTTGATGGATGTTTTTTCTGCACGGAAAGTTATCAAAGAAGCCCTCTTGCATACTTATGGCACAGTTTATGAATATGATGTATGCTTTGTTCTAAAGTATTGTTTTGGCTTGTCCTCGTGTTGGGCTGCATCTACGGATATAGGTGATATCTGGGTGCAAAAGGTTGCTCGCGATATTAGGCAAGGTATTCCCATACAGTATATTTGTGGGATAGAAGAGTTTAAGGGGAAACCCTTTCTTGTGTTTCCCGGTGTTTTTATTCCCCGTGAGGAGACAGAGGACCTTGTAGATATAGCCATTGATGCCGTGCCTCGGGGAAGCCGTATACTTGAGATAGGTGTGGGAACAGGAGTTATAAGTATTTCTCTACTTATGAGTAGACGAGATATTATGGCCATGGGGGTAGATATTAATCCTTTGGCTGTTATCAATACTTTTACCAATGCAAGAAGGTTTGAAGTAGATAGTCGCCTTCAGTTGTATCATGCCGATGTGTTTTCTTTGATAGAAATGCCAATGTCTTTTGATTTTGTTTTATCTAATCCTCCATATCTGCCAGATAGCGATAGGTTGACTATAGATGAACTTGTCAGTAAAGAACCAGAAAGTGCACTTTATGGTGGATTTACTGGTGTTGAGTTTATACATAAGGTGATAGATATCCTTATAAAAACAGGTTTTCATGGAGGGTTGCTGTTTGAATTTGATGATACCACTCAACACTATCTTAGAAGTCATGAGAAAATGTCTGTCTCAAGGGTAAAATATTACAAAGATAGGTTTGGGAAAGAGAGGTTTGCTCTCGTATGGCTCTAATAATATCTGTTGCAGAAATAGGCAAGGTTAGAAGCAATATGGAAGATTATGTGTATCCTGCTCCTGGAACACATATGACAGTTTCACCACCATTTGCCGCTATTGTTGCCGATGGTGTTGCCGGTAGCCCATATGGAGAACGTGCCTCTCAGGCTGCTGTAGAGATTGCCATGGCGTACTTCAAAGACATGATGGATAGAGGAGTGTCTCCCAGTCTTCAGCTTATTAAGGCCATATTTGATAAGGTACAAGAGGCGCTAATATTCTTGCAAGAGGCAGATCCTTCTATGCGGGGTGCTTCAACTACTATGAGCATGGCTATATTTGATGATAGTACAGCCTATATTGGTTATGCCGGTGATTCTCCAATATTTCTTATTAGGGGACCCCGTATTAGGCGCATTGATGAGCCACATGTTGTTGGCACTTGGGTATATTCTGAGGGTAGTTTAGTGCTTAATACTACACTTGTTAATTGTATGGGGGGCTATCCTGGTATATATGCAGGTCCGGGGAAGCATGAATGTTCGCTGAAAAAGGGAGATATTATATTCTTGTCATCTGATGGTGTTACCCTTCATGTATCACCTGAAGAGATTAGAGATGCCTTTTTAGAAAAATCCCCTCGTGAGGCTGTACAGCATATCAAACATCTTGTTTATGAGCGAGGGGCATTTGACAATTTTAGCTTCGTGGTGGTTGTATGGGAGTAAGATATGCAAGGATTGGTGACCGTATAAGGGGTAGAGATACCGTTTACCTTATTGTTGATTTTATTGGTGAGGGCGGTATGGCACAGGTGTTTAAAGCCGTTGAAACCGATTCTGGTCTTAATGTTGCTGTGAAAATTATGAAACGCGAAAATTATGAGAGTGCGGATACATATCGTAGGGAGTTTGTTGTTCTTAGGGGACTAATGCACCCTTATATCGTAAAACTGTACGATTTTATTGATACGCCTGAATATGTCTATGTTGTTATGGAATATCTTCCCGGTGGTTCGTTAAAAGAGCGTATTGGTTCCGATGATCGTATGAAACTTATAGAAGATATTATTAAAGTGGCTCTTGCCATAGATTTTGCACATGCTAATGGGGTAATACACAGGGATATCAAACCTGCCAATGTCTTATACGATGAAGGAAATGAGCCCCGTATTACCGATTTTGGTATAGCCATAAATATGTTTTCCCACACTGTTAAGGGTAGGTATGCCGGTACACCGGCATATATGGCTCCAGAGCAAATAAAGGGTGAGCCCCTTGACCCGCGCACCGATATATATCAGTTAGGGCTTATGCTTTATGAAATAATGACAGGGCATTTACCGTTTGAACCTGATAATTCAAAAGAGTTTATGGATTGGATAGATAAAGGTTTGACAAGAGAACCATCTTTGTATGAAAAAAATATACCACCTGCATTTGATGAGGTATTTATAAAATCCCTGTCCTCTACAAGAGAAAATCGCTATAAGAGAGCTCTTGATTTTGCCGTTGAAGTAGTAAATGCATCACATCGTAGTGGTTTTTCTATTTCTCAAAATGTAGAGGATTTGTTTGCCGATGTTATGGCAAGAGCTGTTGTTAATGTTGAACCTGAAGAAAGTATTGTTTATATAGAAGATGAATTTGTTGGGGTGGCACCGGTTATAGTGGACAGGATATTTCCTGGCAGTAAGCACATGAAGGTTAAACGCCCGTTATTCAAAACGATAAATGCTTATGTATGGATGGAGCCAGGTGAAACTTCGTACTTTGATTTTGAGATGGAACCTTCAGATAAGAATAAAGTGGGTCCTATTAGGTTAGTAAAGCCTGTGTTTGATGCCTATACATCAGTGTATGGTTTGTATATTCTTAGCAAAGGTATCCTTGCCCGTATAAATATAGATGGTACACCGAGTATATTTGATGAAGTAGCTGTTCCCATATCTAAGGGAGGAGAACTTTTTAGACTGGGTGATGTGTTGGCAATATTGTCATCTGATGAGCTTCTTTTCCTTGATATGCCTCGGTTTCAGCTTTATCATACAGGTATTTATATAAAAGATTTAACCCGTATTGTTGAAGGGGGAGAGCATTCTTTGGCAATATTGACAACTCGCAAGGTGTTCTGGCTTCAAAAGGGAGGGGAGGTTAGACACTTTAAAGGATATTTTGAGAATGTAGCACCAGGAAACAATGTTATAGCCCTTTACAACGGTGAATATATCTCTATTATGACTCCATTTGATGAAAGGGCCCGGGTCAAAACAGATAGCTGGGTTAGGGGGATTTATATTTTAGATAAAGTGGGAGTTTTAATGATAGATTATGTCAATCATCTATCATTTGTTGACTTTGATGGTAATCTCATAGGTGAAATTATCAGTCCCTTTAAATATCCTATAGAAATGGTAAGACGTATTCGTGGAGATGCATATCTTGTTACCACAAAACACAAAGTAGCGTTGCTAATGTATGATGGGACAGAGTTTCACTTTGCAGGAAAACCAGAACCTTTGCCATCGGGAACATATACTGTTATTTTATCTATGTATGTGCCTGTTGGTCCTGTCATAGTTAGACGTAACAGATATATCTCGGTGCTGGATATCATGGGAACCAATCGTTATGTATACGATATTGGTAGGGTGCCAGGTGGATTTACCACATGGGTTAAAGGGGTTAGAACATCTGGTCCTTATATTACTATCACTTTGACCAATGATTCTGTATTTGTTTATAATGTCTTATCGTGGCAATCTTTGTGGAAAAGTTAAATATCGGGTAGATATATGCCGTATACGAGAAATGCCGTGTGAGAAACCATACGCATCTCTGGATGGGCTATACCGTGATCTCCATCTATTTCCCATTCTCTTACCAAGATCTCCATTGTTGTGATATTGAAAAAGTTATTTTCTTTTAAACTGGATACAGCCTTGGTAATCTGAGGAATGTTAGGAAGGTATAACACAATTCTACCTGAAGGTTTTAGGGCTTTTTTGATATGAGGGATAACAACCCATGGTGTAGGTAGGTCAAGAACAGCGGCATCGTAAAAAGAGTTTTCTGGTACTTCTTCTACTTTGCCAATACGCCATTCTACTGGTATATGTTCTTTCCAACCCTCAACATTTTTCATGGCCTGCATTTGATGTTCTGGCCTGACATCATATGAAACGACAAGACCTGAGGGGGCAACAGCTCTGCCGAGGAAAAGCGTAAGACTGCCTGAGCCACTACCTGCTTCAAGAACCCTATCGCCATCTTTCAAGTCAAGTAAACTGACAATGCGAGAGCTCTCTTTAGGGTATACGATCTGTGCTCTTCGTGGCATTTTTAAGACATAGTCTTCCAGTGATGGTTCCATAACAACGAATTTGGCACCCTTTGACGAAACAATATGTGTTTTACCTGCCAGTATCTCGTCGTGAATTATGGTGCCATGGTGAAAATGGCTTTTACCACCAGGTACAACATTAATGAGGAAACGTCTACCTTTTCTGTCTATTAGTAGTTTCAGATTTTTTTTCAAGCTTTCTTACCTCTCTTCCTTCTTTTATGCTCTGGTATGTCAAGAATAATCCCCACAGTGTTGCAAATACAAGTCCCCATGTTGAGCGAAATAGGAGTGCCAGTCCCGCAAATAGCATAAATGTCCCGAGGTATATGGGATGTGACTGTTCAGCATATATACCCTCTTTTAAAATCGTATCACGATGTTTTTTCATAAGTATCCAATTTTCTGTTGCCCTGCCTAATAGAAAACCGGAGTAGAAAGTAATGGCAACGCTCATGAGTCTTAGCCCTAAAGTATCTGCTACAGGGAGCTTACCTGCACCAACAGCAATACTTAAAGCAGCCGTTGTGAGTAAGACCAATTGCACAATGTTTGGTAATCTCTTTTTACCCATAGCCATTATATTATAATGGAAATGAAGGACATAAAAACATCCTTGGGGGTTGGTTAGAGTGAGACCATATTGGTACGAAGAGAGAACATGTCCTATATGTGGTAACACATTTCAAGTGAAGATTTTAAGGTCGGGTTATGCTTATAGAGTGCTTGCTATAGATGTTGATATGTTTCCCCATGTAGATGGGGAACATCCTGTACTTTATGAAGTTGATATGTGTCCCAAATGTGGCTATGCATATTACAGAAATGAGTTTGATAGGCCGCCAATAAAAGACAGGGCAGAACTTATAAAGTTTCTTGTAAAGGTGCCGGCATCTGATAAGGTTGTGGCGGCAAAACCCGATAGAGATCCTGAAGGGGCTTTAAGGATTTATCAGTGGGTATATAATCTCCTTGAATTTACAAATGCTCCTAAACATAAAATAGGACTTACACTTCATAAGATGGCGTGGATATACAGACTTATAGGAAATGATGAGAAAGAGAAGGAATATCTTGGCAAAGCATTGCAGATGTATGAAGAGGCTTTATCAAGCACAAAAGAGCGTTATCCTTCAAAAGAAATGTTTGTGAAGGTTATATATTCTGCCGGTGTTATTGCCTATATGCTGGGGTATTACGAGAAGGCCGTAAAATACCTTAATGACCTACTGAAGCTGGAACAATCTGGTCAGAAGTTATCGCCGGTGATGAGAAAACATGTGTTTGATGTGTGGCAAGATTTAAGGGGTAAGGTTGCGTCGGCAGAAAATATAGATATTGGTAAAGAGGAGAAAAGTGCTGAGGATATATCCGAAGATGCTATGCTCTCAGCGCTGAGAAATGCTTATCGCACACTGGAGGGTAAACTATCTGTAAAAGAAATGAATATATCATCTGATAAAAAATCGTTTTATACGCCTTTAAAGAGATTCTATTTGGCAATGGCTCATCTTTCATTTTTGGAACACTTCAATAAGATTGATGCCGGAAGTTGGAAGGATTTTATGAAGATGTTTTACCAGGTAATGGAATTTTTTGGTAGAACGGGAGCACGATATGCAGGTATTTCTTCAGGCTATGAAATGTTATTTGATGGCAGAAATGCTACATCGTGTATTATTATTAGTCCTGTAAGTATGGTAGAAGATTATGTGAAACAGTGTGGTGGACATACTAAAAATATAATGGTAGTTGGTATAATTGAAACAGAGGAAGATGAAGCACTTGCTTCTAATCTTGGATTTGAGGTGGTTGATGAAGGAATGTGGCTTTACGATGGACGCCTTTATCCGTGCCTTCTCTTCAAAAAGTGAGAAAGGGTGGTGGTGCAGATGAATGTGGGCATGGTAGTGTTTGGGCTTAAAGATAAGTATATGGCTGCCCCGATTGAGTATGTCAAAGAGATCTTAAAACTTGACAAGATTACCAGACTCCCCAATGCACCGGTTATCGTTAAAGGACTCATGAATGTTCGTGGTATCTTGCTTCCCGTTGTGGATGGTAGAAAATTGTTTGATGTGGAAGATAACGAAGAACTAACAGAAGAACAGAAAAAACAGATGCGTATACTTTGGGTATCTACCGGTAGAGAAGGAGAAGAGGATATAGGTATACTTGTTGACCATATACTTGGTATTTTATTTGTAGATGAAGAAGAACTCAAAGAAGTTCCGGAAGGAATGGAAGGAGCAGAAAAATTTAAGGCAAGCCTTCTTTGGAATGATAAATTTGTGCTCATGATAGATATTGATAATCTTCTTAGAGGAAGGGGGGACGGTAGATGAGCGAGATAGATATAAATGAATACCTCCCTGTGTTTATTGATGAGGCAAGGGAATATCTTCAGATTCTCAATGAAAAACTTCTTGTGTTAGAGGAGCATCCTGGTGATCTTGATGCTATTAGGGAGATTTTCCGTGCAGCTCATACGCTGAAAGGCATGTCTGCAACTATGGGGTTTACCCATATGGCAGAGGTTACCCACCTTATGGAGAGTGCCCTTCAGCCGTTTAGAGATAAAGAAGGTGCTGTGCTTCCAGAGGAGCTTATAGATATGCTATTTAGGGTTCTTGATTATCTTCAGGCACAGGTTGATAACCTTGCTGCTGGTGGTGATATTGAACCACCTGAGGAGGATCTTCTAAATGCACTAAAAGAGGCTGCATCGGGGAAAGTACCCACGGGTACAGCATCTGCATCTGAGAAAAAAGAAGAGAAACAAGAGGCTAAAAAAGAGACATCAGGAGAGCCTATACAGTTTGAGCTTAACGATTATGACATCCTTGTTATTGAAGATGCCGTAAAAGCTGGTAATGTTGTTGCCAAGATACATGTCCGTATGCGCGAAGGTACCATGATGAAGAGTGTACGTGCCTACATGGTTGTAAAAACCATTGAAGATCATGAGGGAGAGGTTGTTAAATCCGTTCCCCCTGCGGAAGATATTGAACAAGAAAAGTTTGATAGAGATATATTCTTCTTGGCCATATTCCCACAGGGAACAAATGTTGATGAGGTAAAGAAGAAAATTGAGTTAATAGCAGAAATTGAAAGTGTAGAGGTGGAAGTTATAAAAGATGTTGAAGCTCTGAAACAGACCGAGGAAAAGCCTACAGAAGAGAAAAAAGAAGAAAAGCATGGAGAAGTACAGCCGCAAGTACAAGCTCAGAAGGCTGCTGCCAAGGGAGAAAAGAAGGAGAAAAAAGGAGAGCATAAGGAAAAACATCACATAGAACAGCTTATTCGTGTACCACTGTCTAAGCTTGATAAACTCATGAACCTTGTAGGTGAGCTTGTCATCTACAGAACAGAACTTCAGGTGGCCAAAGAGAAAAACTCTCAGGAGGCCCTTGAAGGTGTTATTGAGCGTATAGGTAGATCTATCATTGAGCTGCAGAATGAGGTTATGTCTATGCGAATGACTCCCATGGCCTTTGTTTTTCGTAGATTCCCCAGAATGGTAAGGGACCTTGCTAAGAGGTTTGGTAAAAAGGTTGAGTTTATTATAGAAGGTGAAGAGACAGAAATAGACAGATCTATTCTTGATAAGCTGGGTGATCCCCTTGTTCACCTGCTGAGAAATGCCATTGACCACGGCATTGAAACACCCGAAGAGAGAGTAGCTAAGGGGAAACCTGAAGAAGGACACTTATGGCTTAGAGCGTATGCTGAAGGTAACTATGTATTCATAGAGGTTGAAGATGATGGTAGGGGTATTGACCCAGATAAAGTTAAGCAGAAGGCAATAGAGAAAGGGCTTATATCCCCTGAAGAAGCAGAGACTCTTACCAAGAGGGAAATTTATGAGCTTCTATTTAGACCTGGTTTCTCCACAGCTGAGAAAGTTACCGATGTATCTGGTAGAGGTGTAGGGCTTGATGTTGTTAAGGCTGTTATAGAACAATTGGGAGGTAGTATTGAAATACAGTCTGAACTTGGTAAAGGCACGAAGTTTATTTTAAGACTGCCTCTGACACTGGCTATTATTACAGCACTGCTTGTTACCGTTGGTGATGAGGTATATGCTATACCTCTTGGTAGTGTTGATGAGGTTGTTGAGAAAGACGACCGTATGAAGAAGACTCAAGTTGGAGAGGTGTTCATACTCAGAGGTGATGTGCTACCTGTTTACTATCTCAAAGATGTATTCAAAGTGCCAACAGCCGGTGAGGGACAACATCTTGTTGTTGTTAGAAGTGCTGGTACTCGTGCGGCTATTGTAATAGATGACCTTATAGGACAGCAAGAAATCGTTATCAAGCCACTTAAAGGCAAATATGTTGGTGTACCGTATATCTCTGGTGCTACAATATTAGGTGATGGTACTATTGCGCTGATTACAGATCTGACACAGCTGCTTATGGGAGGTAGAGAATAGTGGATTTTGATAAGCTGATAACCCAAAACCCTCTGTTTATAGATGCCTTTAGGGAGATAAATAATATAGGCTCTGGTAATGCTGCTTCGGCAGTGGCTTCAATGATAGGGCAAAAGGTTGATATTACTGTTCCATCTGTTATTGTTGAGAAAATACCCAATGTCATTGAGAAAATAGGTGCGCCTGACGAAGTTGCCTTTGGTGTGCAGTTAACATATGAGGGGGAACTTGATGGTGTTATTCTTCTTGTATTTAAAGAAGACACCGTAAAAAAATTAGCAAAGCTATTGATGGGTATGGAAGTGGAAGAGATAGACGATATGACGATCTCTATGATTCAGGAGATAGGCAATATCGTTTCGGCCTCGTTTCTTAATGCTATAGCTACATTCTTTAGTGTGCAAATATTGCCTTCACCACCATCTGCCGCATATGATATGTTACAGGCTTTGCTCAATCTGGCACTTGCCAGTATTGCCGCAGAAACTGACTATGCGTTGGTGGTGAAGACAGAATTTGTTATAGGTGATGATGAAACCAATAAGGCAGAAGGATGGATAGTTAATGTTCCTTCGCCTGACAGCTTCATTAAACTACTAAAACTTATGGGACTGCTGGGTGATGAGGATGTTGAATAATAAGAATATTGTGCATGTAGGTATCGGTCAAAGCTTTGTGCTCAAGAAGACAGGAATATTAATGGCAATAGGCTTGGGGTCATGTGTGGGGGTGGGTATGTACGATCCCGTTGAAAAAATCGGTGGGATGGTACATATTCTACTTCCCGATTCTAAAGTGGGTAAACCAACCGACTTACCGGGTAAGTTTGCAGATAAAGGTGTGCCACATTTGCTTGATATGATGCTTGAGGCTGGTGCCAAGAAAGAGAGACTCATTGTAAAGATCGCCGGTGGTGCCAGTATGTTTAAGACATCTCAATCGCCTATTATGGATATAGGTTCAAGAAATGTTGCCGCAGTGAAGAAAGTGCTTAAGGAGTTGGGTTTACCGCTACACGGTGAGGCAGTAGGAGGTAACGAGGGAAAAACCTTTATTTTAGATGTTGCCACCGGCAAATTTTATGTCAGAACAGTTAGGGGAGGCCAGGTAGAAATATAGTGATATGAAGAAGATATTATATTTTTGGGGACTATTTATACTACTTGGCAACATCTTTGTCCTACTTGCTTTTGTCTACGGAAAATTAACTGTATATAAGTTGTCTATATATCTTTCGTTAAACGTTGCTATTGCTGCTATACTAGCCCGCGTTGTAGCCACTGTTGTTGAAACTTATGAAGAATATGTATATCAGAAGAAACTGGCAGAGGTTGAGGAATATATTGAAAAATTGAGGAAAGAAAAAGAGGAAGAGGAGCAGAAGAAATGGGAGGCTATTAGTGTTGATGACATTGTTGAGGCTCTAACGACTTTGGGCAAAGAGCATATAGTGGAGGAAAAGTGATATGGCTATGGATAGAGAAGAAATGGTACGCAAGTATCTGGAGCTGGTGGAGAAGGTTGTAAGAAAATTTTCTTATACCAGTTTGCCTCCTCGTATAGATGAAGATGACCTCAGGTCTGAGGCATTGCTCGCCTTGTTGAAGTCCATAGATACATATAATCCCAATAAAGGTGTTCCCTTTGAGGTATATGCCTACCGCAATATGCGTAATGCTATAGTAGATTTCTTAAGGAAGCAAGGGTATTTTAGCCGTGCCCAATATGATAAGTACAAAGACATGGAAGAAAAGTATATGCACGGTGAGATAACCGAGGCCGAATTTGATTCTCTTGAAGGTGTTGCAGAGTTGTCACTTGAGTCTTACCTTATGCGTGTATATGAAGAGTTTCCTTCACGAAGCAATATTGAAGAAGAAATAGCCAGAGAAGAGCTTATCAAGGTTGTAGCCGAGGCTATAAAAAAAGAACTTGATGAGAAAGAAAGGCTTATTATCACACTACGTTATTATGAGGGTTTGGCTTTTAAAGAAATTGCCCACATCTTAGATATATCCCCATCCCGCGTGTCTCAACTGCATACTAAAGCACTAATGAAACTAAAAAATTATGTAAAGGAGAGGTATAAGGGATGGGTTCCCTATTAGGATATCTCGTCGTTAAGGCAGTAAGAGAGCTGGTATATATGGGTGGTATAGGAGTCTTCAACGAGTTTGGTATCCCTCAAGAGTTTCGCTACACAGACCCGGTGGAACCGACAGAAGTGCAGAGAATTCTCTTTGGCGACAGCTTAGACCTTGCTGTGAGGGTGAAAGTTGTTGGAGAGTCGCTTATTAAGGAATTGTCTGTATCACCGGAGTATATTATTACTCACACTAAAGATATGCTTCAAATTAAATCATCTATTCCCCTTGCTTATCTTGAACATACCCAGCATGCACCTCTTGACGATGTTGGTAAGTATGTCTCTGAAGGAGAAGGTTATCTTGTGCAGCTGTATCCTGCTCAATCTCCGTATTATGTGGTTCTTTCAAGTAAGAAGAAAGATATTGGTAAACTTGTTGATATATTGGTAGACTTTGCCACCCATATTGCCGATGTCATAGAACCGCTGACAAGGGTAGAAGGTGTCATTGATTACATTTACAATACCCAGTATAAATTATGAGTGTAAAGGTTAACAAGGTCAATGTGGCCTTTTCACCTTATATTATCCGCCTAGGGTATATCAGAAGAGTACATTCTAAACCTCTTGATGTATGGTCTTATGAGACCCATGAGCCTGATTATCTCTTATCTTTGCCATCTCATATGCTTCACAGCGAGCCATTAGAGGTCAGCTCTCACAGACTAAATATATCCAGGCTATCTGCCCATATAGAAAACATGCATGTTAGACCGCTTATGACTAAAGTGAGACAAAAGCGTATGCTGAAGGTCTATCAGAGGCGATATCGTAACATCTCTTTGCGTGTTTATAAAAGGCATGTTTCTATTTTGCTAAAAGTCGTTGTTCATACCATTGTGGGTTTTTACGGTGTGCCTATGAAAAGAAGGGGGATACCCGCTGATGATGTACCATCTCATGTGAAATCGGCATTTCGTGTGCTTCTCATGAAAAGGAAAATACGGGCATCTGTAAAACTGAAATATTATTTCCCCAATGTTGCTATTACTCCTTCAGGTAAACTGAAATATCTGGGGGGCGGTTATCTGCTGGTAATACCGTCAAGGGGCACACGGATTATGCTCAATGTATATATTATTGAAGATAGTAAGGGAAAGGAGCATATGCTTATGGAGGTGGTTCAGTGATAGTTTGGACTATTGTGGGTATTTTGCTTGTTCTTATTGTCAATATCATTATGTTCTTTGTTGCCTATCGTTGGCTTAAGCAGACAGTTGAAGATTATCTTCATGAGAAAGAATATGAGTATCAAAAACTTTTGGAAGATATGGAACAGGAGAAAATCCATATGCGTGCATATATGGAGTCTCTTGCGTCTGTGTATCGTGATTATCTGAAGCGGGTAGATACTATTGTTGAGCGACTTGTTGATGTGCAGTGGAAAGAGTTTGATAAAGATGCAAGGGATATTATTATGCTCTATCTGAAGGGGTATAATATAAATGAGATAGTGGCAAAGTTAGGTGTACCTAAGGAGACTGTAAAGTTTACTCTCATGGTCGCCTTAGGACGGGAGGGCGATGATGATGCTTAGAGGAATATATCAGGCTACTTCAAAACTTATAACCAATCTCAGGTGGCAGGAAGTTATAGAAGATAATCTGTCTAACCTCAATACGCCAGGTTTTAGAGAGAAACTTGTAGCTATTGGCATAGATGAGGAGCATGTGCTAAAGAGGGTTGAAAAAGGTCAGGCCCCTGATATTGGCACATTGACCTTCAATGTGCAGATTGATGCCCTGACATATTCCAGTGAACAGGGTGGTCTAAAACCTACCGATAGTCCTTATCACTTTGCCATTGTTGGCGATGGGTATTTTGCCGTCAGTAGAAATGGCCAGAGGGTATATACCCGTAATGGTGAGTTTATTAGACAATCTGATGGCACATTGGCTCTGGCCGATGGTTCGGTGCTTTTGGGTGAAAATGGAGCACCTATTAGGGTGCCAGAAGATTTCTATGTAGATCCTGCAGGTCGTATGTTTAATGCCACAGGTAGATATATAGGCACTATACCCACATACAACCTTACAGGTATCAATGATCTTGGAGGAGGTTTTTATACAGGCGGTGCCACGAGAAGTGGTTCTGTTGTGTTGCAGGGTTATTTAGAGGAACCTAATATTGATGTCATTAAGCAGATGACCGATATGATTCGTGCAGCAAGGTCATTTCAGGCGTCTTCCAAGGTTGTGACAACCGAATATGACACGGTTGGTAGACTCATTAATACCGTGTCTTAATGAGGTGATTGTGTATGTCTGAGTGGACTTATTCAATAGCAAGGGCTGGATTGTGGGCATCGGCATCTAAGATTAATGCCCATGCTCAGAATATAGCCAATGCGGGAACTGTTGGATATAAGCCCTTTGAGAGGGCTGTCATGACAGGTATTATCAATAAGTTTTATGGTATTACTAAACCTGTTGGTATTTCTACAGGCTCTTTGGCTGTTCGTGAATACGAGATGCCATTTCAGGGCAATTTTATTGAAGGTGCAACTCCAATTAATATGGCGATACTCGGTAAAGGATATTTTGCCGTTAGAGATCAAGCAGGCAATGTGTTTTATACCCGCAATGGTGATTTCAAGATAGATGTTAATGGCGATCTTGTAAATGATGAAGGTATGTATGTTCTTGATAATAAGGGTAAATCTATAAACTTAAAAGATGTAAGCTTAGATGAAGTTATGGTAGATGAGAGGGGGAATATCTGGTATAAAGATCAGGTTGTTGCCACGGTTGGTGTGTATTATTCGCAGACGGCTGATAATTTTGTGAAGGCGGGTAATAATAAGTATGTGGCCCGTGGCCCTGTTTTTCTACTACAAAATGGTTATAATGTATTAGGAGGATATTTAGAGGCGTCCTCTGTTGATATAACAGAGGAGATGACTGGTATCATTAAAGCACAGCGGGCTTATCAGTTTGCAGCCCGTAGTTTGAAAAATGCAGATGAAATGATACAAACAAGTATAAATATGAGGGGTTGATTGAGCGGTGGTGAAAGTTCCGGATTTACAAAAACTCATAGATAAGATAGAAGAGGTAGTACCGCTTCCAAGTGTTGCGATGAGGATCATCAATTATATTGATGATCCTGATGCGGAAATTTCTCAGCTTGCCAAGCTTATATCCATGGACCAAGCGCTCACCACCGAAGTTCTGAAGCTTGCAAACTCTGCTTATTATGGTTTTCCCAGAAGGGTTTCAACAATTAGTGAGGCAGTTGTCATTTTAGGCTTCAGTACTACTCGCAGTGTTGTGTGGAGCGTTATTCTCAGCAGTACACTTAAGAAGCCAGTGCTTGGTTATGCTTTGCCCGAAGGTGCCTTGTGGCGCCATAGTGTTGCTGTTGCCGTCGGCAGTAAGCTGATTCTCCAACATGCCAATGTCAAAGGTGTAAACATGGAAGAGGCATTTGTTGCCGGTCTTATTCATGACATAGGTAAGCTCTTGCTTGCCACATATGTGGCTGGGGCCTATGAAGAAATTGTTAAAGTTATAGCTGAAGGCAAAACATTTGACGAGGCGGAGAGACAGGTGCTCGGATATGACCATGCTATTGTTGGTTCTATGGCAGCTGAGAAGTGGAATCTACCGAATATATATGTTGATGCTATAAAGTATCATCACAGACCTAATGAGACAGATAACCTGATGGCAAAGGTTGTTCACCTTGCTGATTATATAGCATATTCTATGGGATGGGGTAGTGAAGGGTTGGAAGGTTTAAACTATACGCTTGATGAAAGTGTCTTAGAGGAGTTGGGCATTGCACCTGAAGAAATAGATGTGCTCTTTAATGAAACGCTTGATCAGGCCGAGCTATTCTTGTCTTCAATAGGCTAAAGTAGTGAATTTTGTACCCGACTTTCCGATATTGATTATGAGGTGATAGGCCATGCGTGCAAGTCTTGAGAGGTTGTATGTGCATCTGTCAGACATATCAATTAGGTTAGCCCGAGCAGACAAGGCAGAAGATATTAAACCAGCGGATAAAAAAAGCAGGGTATTAAGTAAAAAAGATGATGTCAGAATCAATGTGGCAAAGTCTCTTGAGAGAATACAAGAGGAAAGAGCTGCATATATAGAGGCTTTAAAAGAGAAAATAGCCAGAGGTGAATATAGGGTATCTGCTGAAGAAGTTGCCGCAAGAATATTAGGAGTGATAGACGATGTCTAAAGGTGCGGATCAGTATCTGGCTCTGATTAGAGAGCTGAAGGATCTGATCCGCACCCAGGGCCGCTATATCTCACAGTGGGACAGCAAAAAAGTTGAAGAGCTAACCCCGCTGATAGAGGAAAAAGCGGCCATTTTTCGTAGTTGGTGGGATGATCCTCAGCAAAGAGAAAAGTTGCTTTCTAATGAAGAGATTTTAATGGAACTTCCTGAGCTCCTTGAGCTTTTGGATAACAACCTCGTGATGCTTAGCATGGCCGTCAGTATGTACAAAGAAGTATTTAAAACTCTGGAGAGTGGTGTATCTACTTACGACTTTTCCGGCAGGGTGAGGTGATGGCCTATGCTAGGTGCAGGGAATATTGCCCTTGAGATAGCAAAGCGTTCTCTTGGTGCACATATGCTCCTTATGGATGTTGTGTCCCATAATATTGCCAATGTCAATACGCCTGGCTATACAAGACAGCGTGGGATTGCCGAAACAACTTATCCGTTTGGTGTGCCCGGTATGGGCTATATGGGAATTCCCGGTCAGATAGGAACAGGTGTTGAAGTTAAATATATTCAGAGACTGAGAAATGATTTTCTTGATAGGCAATTTAGGCAGGAAAATGGTGTGCTCGGTCAAGAAGAGGCCAAAGAGGGGGTTTACGATGTCATAGAAACCATGCTTCAAGAACCCAGTGATATAGGTTTAGGCTCTGTTATATCTGCATACTTTGATGCGTGGCAAGAGCTTAGTGTGACTCCAGAAGACCCTGCCATACGCAATATGGTTATTGAACGCACGAAAAATCTTATTGACACTTTCCATCACTATGCCAATCAGCTTATTGATCTTAGGGCTGAGATAGATTTTCAGATAAAGGAAACTGTAAAGAAGATTAATACCTTGGCCCATCAGATAGCTGATCTCAACGGAAAGATAGAGCAGGCTCTGGCTGCTAACCAGAGACCTAACGATATGTTAGATAAGAGAGATTATCTTATAGACCAGCTTAGTAAACTTGTCAATGTCAGGGTTGAAAAGCTAGATAATGGTGGAGTTTCGCTATTTGTGGGTTCTATGAATATCATAGATGACAGAAGGGTTAATCCTATAGAGGTATTTAAGAATACAGAGATTAATGCATCCGATGTATCCGACCTTTCCAGTGCCACAACAAAGTTTGTTAGTTCTTATGGCAACAAGGGTTGGAATGGTGAAAAGGTTCGCTTCAATGGTTCACCTGATGGTGATGGGGGCACATTCAGTGGTGTAGATCCTTACAACACATCGGTGAATACATTGTGGGTGAAGTTCTTTAGTGATTCACCTGATGAGTCTGTAAAATATGTTGCTCTTGACAATAAGAGTTTAAGAAGTGGAAAACTGTTTGGCCTCATAGAGGCCCGCGATGATGTCATATGGAATACCCTTGAAAAGCTTGATAAGCTTGTATGGGGACTCGTTTCCCGTGCTAATGAAGTTCATAGACAGGGTGCAGACCTCCATGGTAATACCGGTGAAGATATATTCCTTGTACCTGATAGTATTTATACATCTTCAAGACCACAAGATTTGGTAGCCACATTGTATGCTGGTGATGATTCTAGTGGTTTGTGGAAGAGTTCAAACTTCAGGGGTATTGCTGCCCATGTGTATCTCAATCCCGATATAGATGGGCATCCTGAAAAACTGGCTGCGGCAAGACAAGACTCTTCTGCTGGGGTTGGTCCCGATGGATATTACAACCTGTCTGGTGATTCTACAGTTGCTGTTGCTATGGCCCAGTTGAGAGATATTAATATGGGACAAACTTCTATTACCGTAAACAATTATCCCATCAGTTTGACATCTCCGGCTAACTTTACCAGCGATATGGTGCTTAAGAGCACCCGTGAATATTTTGATTCATGGGTATCTGGTATAGGCTCTGATTCTGAAAACAACAAGACTATAAAGAGCAATGTAGAAAATTTGACGAAAATGCTTGACCTGAAGAGAAAGCAGGAAAGTGGTGTCAATTTAGACGAAGAGGCCGCTGACATGATACGCTTTCAAAAAGCCTATAATGCTGCTGCTCGTATTGTCTCAGTAATGGAACAGGTGATGGATACGATTATTAATTTAGGAAGGGCATAAGGAGGTGTAAAAGATGAGAGTATCTAACACATTTTTACATGAAAGAATGCTTTACGATATACAGTCGGTTATGACCCGTCTTGTGAGGGCTCAGAATGAGCTGTCTTCTGGTAAGCGTATACTGAAGCCGTCTGATGACCCGCTGGGAACAGCGCTTGTTCTTCGTTGGCGTGGACAGATTTCTAAGATGGATAGGTGGCAGAAAAACATAGAGGAACTTCAAAGCAGATTTGAGATGTCTGAAAGTAATCTTGATACGGTTAAAGATTTGCTGACAAGGGCGAGAGATATTTTTATCAGGGGTGGTTCTGACTCTCTTGGTCCAGATGAGAAGAAGGCCCTTGCCGACGAACTTGACCAGATACTTCAGGAGCTTGTTAATAGAATGAATGCCAAGTATGGTGATAGATATCTGTTTGCCGGGGCTGATGTCTTGCATAGACCCTTTGAGGTGCAGAAAGATGCCACAGGTAAGATTATCGCTGTGACATATCACGGTTATCCTATACCTTCCCGTGATCCTTCTACAGGCAATCTCAATGAAGAAGCTTGGCTTCCCGTTGAGGTAGGTGAAGGTGTAACAATGCCTCAGAATGTGCCTGGTGATTGGGCTGTTATGAAAGAAACAAATGCTACATCACCATCTGATGACCTAAAGATGTTTAGGGTTATTATCCAAGCAAGGGATGCCCTGGTTCAAGATAAAAATTTGTCTGTGGAGCAGTATACCGATGCCAATGGGAATCAAGAGGCCTTTATTGACAGCATAGATAAAGTACTTGCCCGTGTAGGTGAGGCTTTGGCGTATATAGGCACAAAGGTTGAGAGGCTGCAGGGACTTCATACATTTTATGAAAAAATGCGGGTAAACTATGAGGGACTGCGTAGCAAACTGGAAGATGCCGATGTGGCCGAGGTGTATATCAACTATTCTAAGGAGCAACTTGTATATCAGAGTGCACTAAAGGTTGCATCTAACATACTGACCCCAAGCCTTATTGATTACATCAGGTAGGTGATATTAGATGGTTGTCAATACCAAGATATTTGGTCCTATAGATGTGCCTGAAGAGTCTATAATTCTGTTTCCACAAGGACTTGTCGGGCTTCCTTGGCTTCAGAGGTTTGTGCTTATTCAGGAAGAAGGATTGGAGCCGTTTTTTACCCTGCAGTCTGTAGATGAGGCAGACTTTGCCTTGTGGATAGTGCCTTCTTTGTTTATTGACCCTGAATATGCTCCCCCTGTTGATGAGATAGAGATAGCGGATCTTGGTAATAAAGACGATATACTACCCATGATTATTGTGTGGACCGAGGAAACAGATGATGGCAGTCATAAGACATATGCCAACTTGAAGGCACCACTTCTCATCAATCCTAAAATAAAGAAGGGGAGACAAGTTGTTATAGACATAGAAGAGTATCCTCTGAAAAAAGACATAACGGCGGTGGTAGACAGTGCTGGTACTAACGCGTAAAAAGGGAGAGGCAATAGTAATTGGCGATAACATTAAGATTGTTGTCGTCTCTGTTAGTGGTGATTCTGTAAAGATTGGTATTGAGGCTCCTTCTGATGTCAAGATATTAAGGGCAGAACTCCTTGAGGCTGTCAAAGATATCAATGTTGTAGCATCAAAGGCTATTCCCCATGTAAAGATGAAAAAGGGAGGGACAAAGCCCTCCATTCTTACCGACCTTACTATTAAGGCACAAAGAAAAGAAAATTAGAAGAAGATAGATGCCTCTTCGTAGAGTTTTATATCGGCATATTTAGGTTTTTCTACTACAATCTCCAGTGGTTTTGTTGTTAGTGTTTCTCCTTCTATAGCAACAAACATACCATTTTCACCGTTTAGTATGGCATCTACAGCCTTGATACCCATACGTGTAGCCAAGAGTCTATCGGTCACTGTAGGCGAACCTCCCCTTAGCTGGTGACCCAGTACGGTAGCCCTTGCTTCAAAGTTGCCTCTTTCGGATATGAGTTTTTTCAATGCACTGCCTACACCGTTTTTCTCTTTACCGGGAATATCTGCTCCTTCGGCCACTACGATAATGCTGAAGTCTTTACCCCTTCTTTTTCTATCCATAATATGGTCTATAAGCTTGTCAATATCAAAGGATATTTCTGGTATGACTATGTAATCTGCACCACCTGTGATACCACCTATCAAGGCTAGCCAGCCAACATCGCCCCCCATAACTTCTACCACCATAACTCTGTGGTGGGATTCAGCTGTTGTATGTAATCTATCAAGAGCTTCGGCCACTGTTGTTACTGCCGTGTTAAATCCAATCGTGGTATCTGTACCGATAATATCATTGTCTATTGTTTGTGGTATACCAATAACATTGATGCCTGCTTGATACAATTTATGGGAAGCTATAAGTGATGGTCTATCGCCGACGACAACGAGGTAATCAATACCGTATCTTTCCATTTCATCTTTGATGATGGCAATATCCTCTTCATTTTCCGTAGGGTCAAATGTTGATGATCCCAATATCGTGCCTCCGGCGGGGAGTATTCCCGATACACTCCTTGAAGTTAATACGATGATATCATCATTGAGAAATCCCAGAAATCCTTTTCTAATACCAACAAGCTCTATATCGTGCCTAAGGGCATATCTGACGATACTTCTTACCGCTGGATTACCTCCGGGTGCATCAGCGCCGGTTGTTACTACACCGATTTTCATAGGGCAAACCTCCCTTGTATTTGATTGAATGATATCTGTCTAATACAATTATAACGGTGAGGAGTATGGAAGATATAGTTGCAGAGGACATATATTTTATGAAATTGGCACTAAAAGAAGCAGGGCTTGCATGGAATCACGAGGATGTGCCCATAGGTGCTGTTGCCGTGAAAGATGGGAAGGTTATTGCCAGGGCTCATAATATGAGACAGGTGCTTGGTGACCCAACAGCCCATGCGGAAATCTTACTTCTTAGGAAGGCTTCCCATGTGCTTGGTACATGGTATTTAACCGATGTTGTTGTATATGTAACCCTTGAGCCTTGCATGATGTGTACAG
>Ga0256836_1000116_pt1 | contig 47976 bp, 44 predicted proteins | sample 4561380metaG_FD_185974 | JGI IMG/M metagenome (GOLD analysis project Ga0256836, IMG submission 185974) | Hydrothermal vent microbial communities from Guaymas Basin, Mexico - 4561-380 | ecosystem: Environmental > Aquatic > Marine > Hydrothermal vents | place: Mexico: Guaymas Basin | collected...
ATTTTCAACAAAATATTATCTTTATATCACTTAAGCACAGCTTAACATTGTTTTTAAACTAAAAAAAATACTATATCACACCTTTATATAGAGCCAAGATCTTTTTTGATAAATATACCAATATATGATTCCTTTTATCAAGGTCTCTAAATTCATTATTATAAAAATAGTAACTATTCCATATCCCATCGTATAAGCGATATAAGAGGGTATAACTCTCAAAAACCATAAACTTAAAACATTTATTTTAAGTGTTGTTTTCGTAGCCCCTGCCCCACGAAGAGCTGAGGAGTAAACGAACATAATAGCAAGTGGAATTTGAGCCAGACCAACAAGTATAAGATACTTTGAAGCAACAGCTATTGTAAGTGCATCTTGTGTAAAAAAATGTACCAAGTACTCAGGTATACTAATCATAATGATACCTACACTGCCCATAAAAACATAGGCTATACGACCACTGATAACCCCCATATCATAAGCTTTATCATAGTTCTTCGATCCAAGATTCTGTCCAACAAGAGCCATAGCAGCTATAGCAAAACCAAAACCAGGCATAAACGCTATACCCTCGACTCTCAGACCTACTTGATAGCCTGCAAGTTCAGCCGTTCCATAAGCAGTAATGATACTTACAAAAACTAAAAAGCTCATACTCGAGATTCCACGATCAAGTGCAGCACCCCAGCCTACTCTCCATACTCGAAGTAGATCTTTTTTTCTTATAATAGGTAAAAAATCCAGTTTGGAATTCATCTTTTTTATAAGTATGTAGTAAGCCAATACATTAAAACTGTAAGCGATTATAGTAGCGATAGCAGCACCCTCTATGCCCCTTACCTCAAATCCAAAATTCCCAAAAATCAAAACATAGTTTAAACTAGCATTTAATGCTGCTGAAAAGAGTTTTATGTAGAGAGAACTTTTGGTATCACCTGCTGCTGAGAGTGCATTATAAAGTAAGTTATCTATAAAAATAACTACAATTCCAAGTGAAAGAATCTTAAAGTAAGCACTTCCTTGCAAGACTACATCAGGTGTTGACCCCATAGCTTCATAGATCCAAGTACTTCCAAAATAACCACCAATAGTTACAAAAAAGGAGAGTATTATTGCAAATATAACGAGAGAAAAAAGAAGTGCTGAAGCTCTCTTTTTACGACCTTGCCCTATAAAACGGGAGATAAGAGCATTACCACCCACTACATAGAGAGTCATAAGTACATTTATCACCATCATAAACTGCATACTCATACCAACCGCGGCAAGAGCTGCTGTTGAGATAACACCAACCATAAGCATATCTATAAGAACTTGGAGTATATCTACAAGGTGTTTAAGTGCCGCAGGGATAGCTAAAGAAAATACTTTTTTTGTGTCTTGTGAGATTAATTGAAGTATTTTGCTACCTCATTCATCTCTTCTATAAGTGCATCTTTTGTATCAAAAGTTAAAACTGTTCTTACTCGAATATCTTCACCTATAGGAGTAGAGTCAAACACTAAAACATAATGCACAAGTTTTACTTTATCAGCATAAAGATCCATCCACTCTAAACTCATTTCAGCAGTTTCACCCTGCATATCTACAACAACTGCGGGGTAAAGTCGTGTAAGTTTTTCTAGCTCTATATCGCCCTCTTTTGATTTATATATCATTTTTTCTCCATTAAAATTCTTTTCGTACAAAAATTATTCATTTATTTCTCGTATATTTTTACTCGTTATAAGCCATCTAAAATAGATAGCACCAATAAAAAAGCCAAAGGCTAAGATAGTTGCAATCATCTCAAGGGAAAACTCATGTGTAGCTAAAAACCCTATTAAAAAAGAGGTAAAAGCACCACTTCCTAAAAATAGCATATCATTATAAGCGACAACTCTTCCGTAATACTTCTCTTCTATATTCTGTTGCAGTAGTGTATATGTATAGGACCACAATGTTGTTGTAAAGAGGCCGACAATAACACTTGCTAGCAACGATAAATAAAAATCATGCATCATTATAGCCCAAAGTAAAATGGCAATCCCTTGCGCAATAAAGATATAAACAAGCACACGATTACTTAAAAACTTTCCTAAGAACATAGGACCAATAACAAGGCCAATAGCCCGTGAACTATGAAGTAAACCAAGAGCAAGAGATGTTGCAATGATTCCAGCATAATATCTATCTACCATAAGTGCTACAAGCGCATCAAATGCTGTTAATCCTAAAAAAGCGTGAACTAACATAAGATGTATCGCCAATGGATTTCTTTTAAGATAGGAAAATGTATCTCGCATCATCTCAAGAAAATTTTCATTACCCTTGATAATCACAATATCTATTTTCAAATTAACAAGCATTATGAAGGCAACTACAAACATAGCTGCATCAAGTATAAACGCCATTGTTATACCTAAGTAGTAAACAAAAAAACCACTTAAAGCCATCCCTAAAGTATAAGAAAAAGACCATATTATGGAGTGAAGTTCATTCGCTTTTTGAAGTGTTACTCCTGTTAAAATTTTTGGTAATAGAGACATTTCAGTTGTAAAGTAAAAAGATGCTGCTGCCATTTTAAAAAATATAAGAGTATAGAGAAGCCACAGATCTAAAACATCTCCAACAAACACAAGCCCAATCGTTGCAAATATCTCTACAATGATTAAAAATAACATCAGTTTTTTTGGTCGAACTCTATCTATAAGAGAACCTGAGAAAGGTGCTTGAACTACACCTGCTAAAAAATGTAACATAGCTACAAATGCGACAACTTCAGCAGAGACCTTTAGCTCTATAAGTAGTGTATAAATTGCCACATTACTAAACCAAGCACCAAAATATACTATTAACTGTATAAGTGATAATCGTCTCAGTATTATATTTGATTTTAATAACTCTAAATAGGTATTCATAAATGCAACATTATCATAATAAAATATACAAATAGAAAAAATTACAAATTTAATTAAAGTTATTTTATTTCTAGTCGATATCTTTATCAATAACTATTCTTAAAAAAATTAAGGAGCACGTCATGGATGGCATAGCAAATGTTGCGAAACAACAACAATCGCAAGTAACATCACCTCAGACTCAAGGAAGAGCAACAGCTCAAGTACAACAACAAGTGCAGCAGGCAAGTGATGCAAATGAAGTAGCAAAACAGATGGCTGTAGAAGCCGAACAGCAGGGTACAAAAATAAACTCAGCCAAAGATGTTGAGAACTTAGTAAAAGATCTTAATAAAGCACTTGCACCAATGAGTACAAATTTAAAATTTGGTGTTGATTCTCATGATATCTTTTATGTCTCTGTAATCGACTCTGAAACTCAAAAAATGATTCGAAGATTTCCAGCTGAACAGGCACAGGATTTCCTTCCTAAAATGCAAGAAGTAACTGGTATTTTATTTGATTCAAAAGGGTAAAAAACACTCTTTTGAATCCACATATTCTTTACAAAACTTATTCTCTTAAGAACTACTCTTTCTCCTAAGCAAAAACTCACAAATAATCTGATATAATCGCGACAATTATTCTCTAAACGAAGGTTATTATATGAAAAAAGATGTTAAAAAAGTAGTACTAGCATACTCTGGTGGTCTTGACACTAGTGTTATTTTAAAATGGTTACAAGAAGAGTATAAAGCTGAAGTTATAACTTTTACGGCTGACCTTGGTCAAGGTGAAGAAGTTGAACCAGCACGTCAAAAAGCCTTAGAAAATGGCATAAAACCTGAAAATATCTTTATATTAGATGTTCAAGAAGAGTTTGTCAAAGATTATGTATTTCCTATGTTTAGAGCAAATGCAATCTATGAAGGCGAATATCTTTTAGGTACTTCAATCGCTCGTCCACTCATCGCTAAAAAGCAGATAGAAATTGCAGCAAAAATGGGTGCTGATGCAGTAAGTCATGGAGCTACAGGAAAAGGAAACGATCAAGTTAGATTTGAACTTGGATACCTTGGTCTTAACCCTGACATTACAGTAATCGCACCATGGAGAGAGTGGGACTTAAACTCTCGTGAGAAACTTCTCTCTTATGCTAGAGAGCATGGTATAGATATAGATGCTAAACATCTTGATGAAAATGGAAACCCAACAGTTAGCCCATACTCAATGGATGCCAACCTTTTACATATCTCATATGAAGGTCTTCACCTAGAGAACCCAATGAATGAGCCTGAAGAGTCTATGTGGTTATGGTCTAACTCACCTGAGAATGCTCCAGATGAAAAAGAGTATATTACTATCGGCTATAAAAATGGTGATCCTGTTTCTCTTAATGGCACAGAACTCTCTCCTGCTACAATGCTAAGAACTCTGAATGAGTATGGTAATAAGCACGGAATCGGACGTATTGACATCGTTGAGAATCGTTTTGTTGGTATGAAAGCTCGTGGTTGTTATGAGACACCAGGTGGAACTATAATGCTCAAAGCTCACCGTGCTATTGAGTCTATCTGTCTTGACCGTGAAGAAGCACATATGAAAGATGGCATGATTGCTAAATATGCTGAACTTATCTATAACGGTTTCTGGTTCTCACCAGAGCGTGAAATGATGCAAGCTGCTATTGACACAACTCAAAAGTATGTTCAAGGAAGTGTAAAATTAAAACTTTACAAAGGGAATGTAGAAGTTGTTGGACGTGAGTCGGATATGTCTCTTTATAGTGAAGAGCACTCTACATTTGAAGAGGATGAAGTTTACAACCAAAAAGATGCAGAAGGCTTTATTCGTCTTAATGCACTTAGAAGAATAATCGCAGGTAAAAAAAGAGGAACTAAATAATGAGTATGATTAAAATAGATATGAACTCACCAGAGTTTATCCAAAGAATGGAAAAAACTGTTAAATTTACTGACAAAGTAATTAAACAGTTTGGTTGGGAGTATAACCCTCAAGAAGAGGTAAACGAAGGTGTTCAGATGGGTCTTGCTCGTAACAAGATGATGTACAACAAACTTTTTTGTCCATGTTTTATGGTTGAAGAGGTAGATGGTAAACCTCAGTCTGTAGATAACAGAATTTGTCCATGTACTCCAGCAATAGAAAAAGAGATTCCTGAGACAGGTGCTTGTCACTGTGGTATCTTTGTAACTCCTGAGTTTGCAGCGGCTAAACGTGTTGAACTTGGTATGGAAGAGGCTGTTCATACTCACTCCCGTGGTTTAAGTAAAGAGGAGTGTGAACAACTTGTAAATCAACCAGAGATTGATCCAGATGAGATGATGGCACTTTTAGAAGCTCGTGACTTAGGTATGGTAAAATTTAAACTTGTTGATGTACGTGAGCATATGGAGTGGCAGATGGGTCATATCAAAGGTGCTGATGCACTTGTTCCAACATCTTCATTCTACCAAACACTTGAAGAAGCAGGTCTTAAAAAAGATGAAAATATCATTTTATACTGTCATGTAGGTTCACGTTCTGCTCATGTTGCACGCATCATGCCAGATATGGGTTATACTAAAATAGGAAACTTAACACACGGTATCGTTTCATACGGTGGCGAAAAAGAAAGATAAGGAACTAAATAATGAAAGTACTTTTAATAAAAGATGTAAAAAGTTTAGGTAAAGCAGGTGAAGTTAAAGAAGTTAAAGATGGTTATGGTAAAAACTTTTTAATTGGAAAAGGTTTTGCTAAACATGCAACTCCTGAAATTTTGGCACAGCATAAAGAAGAAGAAGCTAAAGCAGCAGCTGATTTAGCAGCTGATATTGCCCTTCAAAAAGAGAATGCTGTTAAACTTGAGAAGTGTGAAATCATTATCACTAAAAAAATGGGTGACAATGGTCATCTTTTTGGTGCTATTACAAAAGAAGAAGTTGCTCATGCTCTAGAGGAACAACATGGTATTAAGATAGATAAAAAACATATAGTAGATAAAATTGCTATTAAAACTGTTGGAGAGCATGACTTAGACCTTAAACTTGGTCACGGTATACATGCTGTACTTCATGTAGATGTTCAAGGTGAGAAATAAGCACTATGTTTGATGCCACTACAATACTAGCCTACAAAGGCAGAAACAAAGCCGTTATCGGTGGTGACGGTCAAGTTACCTTTGGAGATAGCGTTTTAAAAGGCAATGCAACAAAAATTCGTACACTACATCACGGTAAAATCCTTGCAGGATTTGCCGGAAGTACTGCGGATGCATTTAATCTTTTTGATATGTTCGAAGAGTTTTTAGAGAATAAAAAAGGGGATATTTTAAAGTCCGTTGTCGAGTTCTCTAAAGCTTGGAGAAAAGATAAGGTTCTACGACGTCTAGAAGCTATGATGATAGTTCTCAACAATGATCATATCTTCATTCTTACAGGGAATGGTGATGTTGTTGAACCTGAAGATGGGGAGATTGCTTCTATTGGAAGTGGTGGAAACTATGCTATCTCCGCTGCACGTGCTTTAAAAAAACATGCTTCACTTGATGAAGAAGAGCTTGTAAAAGAGTCTCTACACATCGCCGGTGATTTATGTATCTACACAAACCATAACATCAAAACTTTAACATTAGAGAGCAACTAGAGATGAACTTAACTCCTAAAGAGATTGTTGCATACTTAGATAAGTATGTAATTGGTCAAAATGCAGCTAAAAAAACTATTGCCTTAGCACTTCGTACTCGTTATCGACGTATGCAACTTGATGAGACTATGCAAAATGAAATAATGCCAAAAAACATTCTTATGATAGGTTCTACAGGTGTTGGAAAGACAGAAATCTCTCGCCGTTTAGCGAAAATGATGTCCGTTCCTTTCATTAAAGTTGAAGCGAGTAAATATACTGAAGTTGGTTTCGTTGGTCGTGATGTTGAGTCTATGATACGTGATCTTGTTGTAAACTCTATAAGCATTGTAAAAGCTGAAAAAGAGGAAGAGAACAGAGATAAAATAGATAACTATGTTTTAAACAAGATAGTTGAAAAATTACTCCCTCCCCTTCCTGAATCTGCAAGTGAATCTAAAAAAGATGACTATCAACGTTTACTCGAATCTATGGAGAAAAAAGTTACATCAGGTGAGATGGATGATAAAGTTATTGAGTTAGATGTAGCAAAACTTAATATTGAGTTTGATGATAGTGGACTTCCTCCTGAAATGGCAAAGGTTCAAGAGTCTTTCTCTAAAGTTTTTGCAAGCATTAACAAAGAGGATAACAAAAAAGAGGTGACAGTAAAAGATGCGAAATCTCTTCTTCGCCAAGAAGCAGCACAAAAACTTCTAGATACTACAAGTCTCAATGCGGAAGCTTTAAGACGTGCAGAGAATGGTGGAATAATTTTTCTTGATGAGATAGATAAAATCGCTCTAAGTGAAAAATCAGCGGGAAGAAATGACCCATCTAAAGAGGGAGTACAACGTGATCTACTCCCTATAGTAGAGGGAAGTAGTGTTTCAACTAAGTATGGAACAATTAATACTGACCATATTCTTTTTATCGCTGCGGGTGCTTTTCATGTAAGTAAACCGAGTGATCTTATTCCTGAGCTTCAAGGGCGTTTTCCACTCAGAGTTGAGCTAGAATCTCTAACAGAAGAGACACTCTATAAAATACTAACTCAAACAGAGAACTCACTACTCAAGCAGTATGAAGCACTTTTAGGTGTAGAGGGAATGAAGCTAATCTTTGAGGATGAAGCAGTCCAAGCTATCGCTAAACTTGCACATCGTGCTAATGAAAACACTGAAGACATTGGTGCTCGTAGACTCCATACTGTTCTTGAAAATATTTTAGAAGAGATTAGTTATGATGCAGATGAGTACAAGGGTAAAGAGTTTAAAATCACTCAAGAGTTAGTACATAAAAAACTAGAAGAGGTTGTTGAAGATGATGACCTCTCAAGATATATATTATAAATAAAAGGCAATAGATGAGCAGAGCAGGTTTTGTATCTTTAATAGGTCGTCCAAATGCGGGTAAAAGTACCCTAATGAATTCACTTCTAGGTGAAAAAATAGCAATGGTAAGCCAAAAAGCAAATGCTACTCGTCGCCGTTCAAACGCCATCGTAATGGTTGAAGATACTCAAATTATCTTCGTTGATACACCAGGCCTCCATGAGCGAGAAAAGATACTCAACCAATTTATGATGGATGAAGCCCTTAAAGCTATGGGTGATTGCGATTTAATCATCTATCTTGCTCCTGTTACTGATAGTGTAGAGCATTATGAAAAGTTTCTTAAACTCAACAAAAAGAATGTGAAACACATTATTGTTATCTCTAAAATAGACCAAGTAAAACAGGAAAAGCTCTTTAAGACTATAGCCTCTTATAACCGTTTTGCAGAGCATTTTGAAGCACTCATTCCAGTTGCTATTCCTAAAAAAGTAGGACATGAAGATCTTTTAAAAGTTATCTGTAAAAATCTTCCAGAGTCACCTTTCCTTTTTGACCCTGAAGATTTAACAAGTGAACTTGTTCGTGATATATATGCAGGATTTATTCGTGAAGGTATTTTTGAAAATGTAAGTGATGAAGTCCCTTATGAATCTGATGTTATTATTGAGAGTATCGATGAGGAAGATCATGTAGATATTATTCATGCTATGATTATCATTGAAAAAGAGTCTCAAAAGGGTATTATCATCGGTAAGGGTGGTGAGTCTATAAAACGTATTGGGAAATCTGCTCGTGAAAAGATAGAGAGACTCAGTACAAAAAAAGCTTATCTTAACCTACAAGTTACTGTAAAAAAAGGCTGGACAAAAGATGTGAATTTTCTTAAGGAGATTGGTTACGACAATGCAAAATAAAGTTCTCTTTTCTCTTATAAAAATAACTCTTTTGGTAACTCTTTCTAATTCTCTTTTTGCAGATACTTTAACACAGTACAGAAAATATGGTCTAAAAAACATTCAAAAACAGATGGATAATGATCTCAGACATCATGAATACTGGGATAACTATATAGAAGAGATTGATACAAGTTTTGGGTATATAGAATCTTATGAGAACATACTTACCTGTGATAAATCTCTCTCTACTCTCTCTCTTTATATGAAAGATGAGGACCAACACTATAAACTCAAAAAAAGTTATAGTGCTTTTACAGGAAAGATAAAGGGAGATAAAATTACTGAAGGAGATTTAAAAACTCCTGTAGGTATATATAACCTTACAAAAAAGCTCTCAAAAGTAGACTCTTTTTATGGCCCTATGGCATTTGTCACTTCATATCCTAACACTTATGATACATATAGAGGCAAAAATGGCTCTGGAATCTGGATACATGGTTTACCAACAGAACAAGAGAGGGATAGTTTTACAAAGGGTTGTATCGCTATTAATAACTCAAGTATTGAGTGTTTAGACAGAAACATCGATATAAACAAAACTATTCTTATCATTAATGAAGATAAAGTAAAAAAAGATGTATCTAAAGAGAGTTATTCAGATGTTTTATCACAACTTTATGCTTGGAGATATGCATGGATTTATAATAACTTAGAAGATTATCTCGAGTTTTATGATACCTCTTTTAAACGCTTTGATGGTGTAAATTTTGAAAACTTCAGCCGCTATAAAAGACGTATTTTTAAAAAACGAGAACAAAAAACAATTATTTTCACACATATAAATGTTATACCTTATCCAAATAGTGAAAACCTTTTTAAAGTGACTTTTTTTGAAAAATATCACTCAAGTAGTTTTTCATTTAATGGCAATAAAGTTCTTATTCTTAAACTTGAAAATAGTAAGATTAAAATTATTACTGAGCAATAAATGAAAATACTTGGAGTAATTTTTTTCATATTAACACTACAACTCTCAGCGAATATACAGCTCATTAAAAAAGAGAACAGTGACTCAAACACTACACTACTTGTAATTGCTGGAATTCATGGAAATGAACCTGGAGGGTACTTTTCAGCTTCTATTCTTGCAAAATATTATGAGATTACATCTAAAAATCTCTGGATTATTCCTAATCTTAATGAAGAGAGTATTGTACGAAATCGTCGCGGTATTTATGGAGATATGAATCGTAAATTTGCGGTTGTAAAAGAGAGAGATAAAGATAAAGAAATCATTGAAGAGATAAAACAGATTATTTTAGAAAAAAAAGTCTCTTTAGTTCTAAATCTACATGATGGTCATGGTTTTTACAGAAAACACTATAAAGGAACAGTTTTCAATCCAAATGCATGGGGACAAACTTGTGTGATAGATCAGTGTAACCTTAAGCAAGATCAACCTTTTGGAAACCTCAATAATATTGCTTTAACTGTAAAAGACAACATTAATAAAAAACTTTTAAAAGAGCACCATATTTTTGATGTAAAAAACACTAATACTAAGTATGATGATGAAGCAATGCAACTTTCACTCACCTACTTTGCAGTTACAAACAATAAGCCAGCTTTTGCAATTGAGACGAGTAAAAACCTCTCTAATCTAAGTGAAAAAGTCTTCTACCAACTCCTTGCTATCGAAGAGTATATGAAAATCATGAAAATTGATTTTATTAGAAATTTTGATTTAACAGAGAAAAATATAGGAAATATACTCAAAGATTATGGAACTTTAAGAATAAATAGAAATATTTCACTTGATTTAACTAATATCAAAAAATCTTTAAGCTATATTCCGATAAAATCAAAGGATAATCTCTTCGAATTTTCCCATCCATTGGGAAAAGTGAGAAAGATCAGGGGTAAATACTCTGTCTTTATTGGTAATAAGCATATTACAACTTTAAAGCCACAGTATTTTAAAATGTCGCAAAATTGTCAAGAAAAAATAGATTTTGTAATAGATAAAAAAGGGAAATCTTTAACAAACACTTTAAATATTAATGTAATTGCCGATTTTAAGGTTATAAAGAGTAAAAAACAACGTGTTAATATTATTGGTTATAGACCAAGAGTTCCAGGTGATGAGAGTAATGTCACCATCTCTTTAAGTAATTTAAATAAAAAATATTCTGTTGATAAAGCCCATAAAGTTTACAGGGTAGAGTTTTACAATAAAGATGAATTTTGTTCCATGGTAACGGTTCATTTTAAATAGGATTATAGTTCATGAGTAAGTCAGTACAGCACTCTTTTTCAAGTGTAATATCAGTTAATCCATATAAAGATAATTATCTTAATGGTGTCTCAAGTTTCTTGAGTGACACTACTACTCCTGAGTTTGGAAAAGATCAATTTGCTATATCTTATCTTAATACAAAAGACTTTATTAATGCACAGATTGAGATTAGTAAAAATATTCCTGATGAAGACCTCTATGATGCAATCAACTCAAAAGCTTATGATGAGCTTGCACTAGATCAAGCAATTGAATATCAGATTCAATATATTGAAACTTTTAATAATCTTGATGAAGAGAACAGACATTTTCATGTCTTTATTGTAGATCCTTTAGAAATAACGCAAACATTTAGGAATAGTATTGAAAAGATAAAGTATCTCGATGTAATTATTCCTGCACCCCTACTCCTTAAAGCACTCTACTCTAAAGAAATCATAGATAGTAGTGGTGTACACTGTTTTGTATATTTACAAGAGAGTGATGCCTTTGTTACTATTTACCGTGATAGAGAGTTTGTCTATACAAAATCAATTCGCTACTCTCTTGTAGATATGCATGAACGATTTTGTGAGCTTTATGGTGAAAGAATTGAGTATCAAAACTTTTTAAACTTCTATGCAAAAGAGAATCTAAAAACAACAGATAGCGATTATAAAGAGTACTTTATAAAACTTTATAAAGAGCTCTTTGCAAATATTAACGATATCTTAACTTATGCAAAACGTGCTTTCGAAATAGAAAAATTTGAGCATGTTTATGTTGGTTCTCAAATAGAGAGTGTAACAAAACTCGATGAGATGATTGAAGTAGAACTTGCCATAAAAGCAGGTGAGTTTGACTTTGATTATGGCTTTGAAAGTGGTGAAGTCTATGTTGATCAACTGCATGCTCTTATGCATATCTATACAACACTCTCAAATGAAGATAGATATGAGTGTAATTTTACAGTTTATAATAGACCCCCAGCCTTTATAAAACGAGAAAGTGGAAAACTGATTCTTTTAACAGCTGCTTCACTTGTCCTAGCCTTTGCATATCCAGTGACATACTGGATTTTAAACTATGCACAGATACTTCAAGAAGATTTACTCAAGCAAAGCTTTAGAGAAGTACATAATATAAAGATTACTCGTGAATCTACAATTAAAAATAAACTTGCCGATAAAGCTAAATCTATCACTCTTCTAAAAGAAGAGAAAAATGACTATATTAACAAGAAAAATACTCTAAAAAAGATACATAAGGTAAAAGTTAACTACCCTATGAAAGCAAAGCTCTTAACTACACTGACAAAAGACCTTAATAGATATGATGTAAAATTAGAATCACTTGACTACAGTGAAACGAATACAAGCAAAATATTTAATTTAGATCTTGTATCATCAAAAGATAGAAAAATCACAAAACTAATTCAGCATCTTACTCGTACACATGATGGTAGATTTAAATTTGAACTAGAAGAGATCTTATATGACAAAGAGAGTAAAGTATACTTTAGTCAGTTAAAGGTAAACATATTATGAAAAGCAATTTAATAAAAATAAATGTAGAAGACTACTTACATGCTTTAGATAAGATGTTTGAGGGAAAAGCTCAAAAAGAGATTTATATGACCTATATTATGGTTGTAGCGGGAATTTTTGCCTTTGCATACTCTCTTTTTTGGGATAGCTCTCTTGAAAGCTTCAAAAAAACAAGAAAAAGTGTAGTTAACCTTGAAAAAAAGATAGCAAAAGATGAGAGTTTTTTACAAATAAATCCTGAATCTAAAATTTTAAGCCTCGATAAAGAGATAGATGAAATTAATAACGAAATGATTCTACATAAAGATAATAATGCTTATATAAAGACAAAGATAGAGACTATCTCTTCTCTTATTTATGATGAAAGAACTTGGGGTGAGTATCTTGATTCTATATCAAGAAATGCTCAAAAATACCATGTAAAAATAAATAGTTTTTCAAATAAGTATGCTTCAACAGGTAGTTCATTTGGTCATGTTCTAGATATAACGATTAGTGCAAGTGCAAACTATAAAAATACACTTCGTTTCATTAACTCACTAGAGCAGAGTGACCTTGTAGTTGATATACATACATTTAGTATAAAAGCACAAAACAAACTTAATAGTGATCTAAATATTTCAGTTTGGGGGATTACATACTAATGAAAACTATTTTATTACCACTCTCTCTCATCCTTACAACATCTCTTTTAAGTGTAGATGAACTTTCATGGGTTAATGAACAAGTACAAGCCATTAAACCTCCAAGAGTAGGTGTTAGAAAAAATGAAATCTCTCATATAAAAAATCCTTTTGTTTTTTTAAAGAAAAATAGAATTGAAGAGGAAGAGACAACTGAAACTCCAAAAAAGACTATTCAAGCAAAAAAAAGTTTCACACCAGTAAAAACAAAACATATCAAAAAAGTACTCTCTCTTGATGCTATCATAAATAAATCTGTATTAATTAGTGGTGAGTGGTATAAACTTGGTGACTCTATCAATGGTTTTACTCTAAAAGAGATATCTCGAAACTCTGTTCTTCTAAAAAATAAAAACAAAGAACTACTATTAACGACAAAGTCTCATAATAATAGCAAATTAAAATTTCACAAATAAGTAGGATTTAAACATGAAATATATAAAAACATCATTCCAATCAGCACTCTTAGCACTAATGCTATCTACAAATACTTTTGCTGATTGTTCCTATGAACTCTTTAGCATTAGTTCTGCTAAAGATACAAAAATTATCGATTTTGTAGATCAACTTAGTGATGAGTGTGGTTTTAGTATCATTGTAACTGATCCTAATGCCGAAAAATTCCTCACAACAAATTTAAATAAAACAAATTTAAGAAATCTTACAATAGATGAAGTTCTCGACATTATCCTACTTGAGAACAACTTATCATATACACTGGAGAACAACCTTCTCAAGATCTCTTATCTAACAACAAAAGTTTTTGAAATTGACTATATCCTCTCTCAAAGAAAAAGTACAGGGAGTACTGATATTACACTAAGTTCGAATGCAGACACATCAGGTTCCGCTATCTCCAGCAGTGCAGGTGGTGGAGCAAATACTGGTGGTGCAAGTATGTCTAGTGGTGGAGGTGGTGCAAATTCACAAACAGGTATTAAGATTGAGAGTACAGATGAAGTGAAATTTTGGGAAGAACTTGATATAGAATTTCAAAGTGTACTTAATCGTCCGCATGATGCATATGTCGCTGATGCCCCAATTATTAATAAAAATGCTGGACTTATTACCATTACTGCTACAACAAAACAGATGACACGTTTTGAAAATTATTTAAAAAGATTACAAGACAAGGTACAACTACAAGTTCTTATTGATGTGCAACTACTTGCTGTTACAATGACTGAAGGTAAATCTACAGGTATTGACTGGAAACAGCTCTATGCACTTCAAAATATCGAAGTAGGTGTTCACAATCTACAAAATAAAAATGTAAGTACATGGGACTCTTCAACCGGAACTAATCCAGACATTCTTACAAGTACAATTGGAGCAGCAGGTGTTCCTGATGCCATTGATGGTGCTGCAAACCTAGTAAGTATTAAAGCAGGTGGAACACTCAATGAAGTGGTGAAGTTTTTACAAACACAGGGAAATGTAAACTCTATCTCTAACCCTAAAGTCTTAACCCTTAATAATCAACCTGCACTTATAACTGCTGGAACAGAGTACTTCTACAAACTTACAAGTACAGAGACACTTGCAGGTGGAGCAGGAGCAGGTGCACAAAGTTCAAATGAAAATGTTCAGTCAGTATTTGCAGGAGTTCTTTTAACGATAACACCAGAAATATCTGATGATAAGACAATAACACTCAAGATAAATCCATCTCTTTCAGAGACAACACAGGATATATCAAATCAAGATAATTCAAAGAGAGATATGCCGCCTGACCTTAATCGCCGTCAACTCTCATCAGTTGTAACAGTAAAAGATGGTAATCGAATTATTTTAGGTGGTTTAATAAACACTAGAAATACACTTGAGACAAGTAAAGTGCCTATTCTTGGTGATATTCCTGTTATTAGTTACCTTTTTAAGTATGAAGAAAAAGTTAAATATGTTGAAGAGTTGGTTATTATTATTGAACCACATATTATTCATAAAGAGATAAACAATGTGTCTCTTGCAGATCTTGGATATGAAGGGATGACAGATGATATGTTAATGAAAGAGAGATCATCAAATTCGAAACAATCAAATTCAGAACAAACTGATGCCCTTTCTATGAAAAACTCAAAAAAAGTAGGACTTAAAACTCCTGTATTAGATAAGAGATATCAAGAGCAGGAAAAATAGTATATGAACAGTATCTATCTAAAATCTAAAGATGTTTTTTTAGATATTGTGAATCCAAAAGATTATATTCAACTTGATAGAGTCTCTACTATCTATCAATCTTTAAAAGACTCTATTAAAAAACCACTCAAGATGATTTTACTCTATGGACGACCAGGGACCGGAAAAAGTATGTTTTTAAATAAACTACACCAAGATCTTTCCTCTTCCCAATCAGTTTTTCTTTACAAAACACCTATTTTAGATGAGAGTGAATTTTACAAAACATTAGCACAAGATATATTTGAAGTTCGATATAGTGGAGAACTAAACTTTACACAGTTTATGAAAATTGTAGAGTCTAAAAACTTTGATGTTGTTCCTGTTGTTTTACTTGATGAAGCACAACTTTACTCTGAATCCTTAATGGAAAGAATTCGTCTTCTTTCTGACACCCGTACAATTAAGTTTGTAATAACACTGCACAAAACAGAAAAAGAAGATATTATTGCTAAAGAGCACTTTCAAACTAGAATTTGGGAAAGTATAGAGCTTGAGAATGCTTCAAGTACTGAACTTAAAATTTATATACAAAAAAAACTAATGAAAGCCAACTGCTTTGACAGTGCAAATATGTTTACAGGAAAATCTGTTCATAGAATCCATAAAATCACGAATGGGAACTATAGAGATACAAATAAACTCCTCTATACCCTTTTTGATATTTACACTATTTATGAAAATAACAATAAAATTACAGCGATTAAAACAGAGCAAGTACCAAATAAACTTATTGAGATGGCAGCAATCCATACAGGGCTTATTGATGCTTAATATTATTGATTTAGAGAAACGTTGGTTTCGTTATAAAATAAAGTCTTATATTCCTCATGCGGCTATTGTGTCAAGTGTTTTAATTATACTCTCTATTATATTGATATATACTACACAAGAAGATAGCGTTGTAGCTACAGTAGAAAAACCACTTCATCAAAATTTAATAGTCCAATCAGAGAGTATTACTATAGCTCCTATAGAGAAGATAGAGACTGAACCAATTTATGTAGAACCAAAACCTATAGTAGTAAAAAAGCAGCTACCACTTGCAAGGCCGCAGTATAAAGAGGTCACTCAAGTTAAACTATCCCCCTCTCTTGACTTTATGAAAAAGATGCAAGACTCTAGACAACCATACTATAAAAATGAACCTACAAATGGAAGATCACGTACAGTGAGAAAAGAGACTAGCACTACTAAAAAAGTAATTAAAACGAAAGCTGCACCAAAGCAGGTAAGACAAGACCCTGTTGCAATTAAAAAGATACAGATAAAAAGGCAAAACACTCAAAATGATATTTTTGAAATAATTGAACGATTTAAAAAGAACAACAACCCTGCACTAAGTCTCTTTGTTGCCAAAAAGTACTATGAATTAGGTGAGTATAAACAATCCTATAACTATGCTCTTATTACAAATCAAATAAATAAAAATATTGAATCAAGTTGGATTATTTTTTCTAAGTCTCTTGTTAAACTTGGAAAAAGAAACAAAGCAATTAAAACACTTCAAAAGTATATAAAACAGTCTCACTCAAATGCTGCAAGAATACTCTTAGATGAAATTAGATCAGGAAAATTTAGATGAAACTCCTCCTCCTTGTACTACTAACCATTAATCTCTATGCAGATATAAAACGTGAAATGTTTAATCTTTATCAGAATAAAAAATTTGAATCCGTTTGCAGTATTGGGTTTGATCACTTTAAAGAGAATAAAAAAGATGAAGAGTTTGTAACACTCTATGCTTTTTCTTGTCTTAAGTCTGACTATATTGATAGACTTGCTATTCCTACTGCAGTCCTTAAATTCTCCAAAGAGTCTCGTGCAAACTCTGCATACTTTTCTGTGATTCTTATGCAAAAAAAGCTACTCTATCATGCGCTTGTTGATAACTATGACCTTTCTGAGTTTAGATTACCAACAACAGATTATGTACTCTCTCGAGTATTTGATTTATATGCAAAGATAGGCGAACATGAGCCACGTGCTTTTTATCTTTTTGAAGACCCAAATGATCCTAAACTAACCTATAAACTTTACCTATCTAGGGACTATAAACTCAATAAAATCGTTATAGAAGAGTTTTATGATACAATAACTATAAAACGACACGTATACTGGTAGGGGGATTTTATGGATAGAATAACAACAGACTTACTTGCTGAAGGCTCTATCATGAAAGGGCAAGTTGATAGACTTCTTGCAAAAGGAATTGATGAAAATTTAATTCTTAGAGATATAACCCTCTCTGGATTTATGACAATGGATAGACTTGTCCGTTACATCGTACAAAAAGTACGAGATGGTATTTATGATCTTTCAATTATTGATAACTATGACTATATTTATGAAAAAATTGTACTAGAAAAACTTGCTGAAGAGCTTAATTTACTTTTTATAGATATCGACTCCATCGATATGGATTACCACCTTACAAGTAGAGTACCTCTCGTACAACTTCAAAAATATAATGCAATTCCAATCTATCAAGATGATATGAGTGTGACCATAGCCTTTAATGATCCTTTAGACATAGAAGCGAGAGAGTCGATAGAACGACTATTTCCTAGAAAAGTAGTAAAAGTAGCACTAAGTACAAAAAAACAGATTAGTTCATACCTCTATAAAATTGCACTCAAAGATAGTGTAAAAGATTTAGTTAAAAAAATCAAAGATGAGCTAAACTCAATAAACTCTATAGAGGAGCAGCAAGAAGCATCTTCTATCCTACTCCTTATCGATGTTGTTCTAAAAACTTGTATTAACAATCGTGGAAGTGATATTCACATTGAGCCCACTGAAAAAAACTGTGTTGTACGAGCTCGTATTGATGGGAAGTTAGTAGAGACATTTATTTTTGAAAAAGAGATTTATCCTCCCCTTGCATCACGACTTAAACTTCTAGCAAATCTAGATATCGCAGAAAAAAGAAAACCTCAAGATGGACGATTCTCCACAACAGTAGGTGTCAGAGAGTTTGACTTTCGTATCTCTACACTCCCTATTCTGTATGGTGAGTCAATTGTTATGCGTGTTCTTGACAAAGAAAAAGCACTTGTACGACTTGAAGATGCAGGTATGGATAGTGTCAGCTATCATAAACTACTTAAAGGACTAGAGGCTCCTTATGGAATTATTTTAGTTACAGGCCCTACCGGTTCTGGTAAAACTACTACACTCTATGGTGCACTTAACGAACTTAGAAATGTAGAAGATAAAGTTATTACTGTTGAAGATCCAGTTGAATATAGAATGAACCTCATCCAACAAGTACAAGTAAATGCTAAAGTTGGCCTCTCATTTGCAGATGCACTTCGCTCTATTTTACGTCAGGATCCAGATAAAATTATGATTGGGGAGATTCGTGACCAAGAGACTCTCGAAATCGCTATTAAAGCAGCACTAACTGGGCATATGGTAATTTCTACACTCCATACAAATGACTCTATATCTGCCATTCCACGTATGGCAGATATGGGAATAGAACACTACCTTATTTCAGGAGCACTAGTAGCTATTCAAGCACAACGTCTTGTTCGTAAGATCTGTAAACACTGTAAAGTAGAAGAGAAACTCTCGGCAACTGTACTCGAAGAGATTAATGGAATTGTACCAGAGAGTGCAAGATTTTATAAAGGTGCAGGTTGTAAAGAGTGTGGTGATAGTGGATATATGGGTCGAGAAATGATTTGTGAAGTGTTAACTATTACAGATGAGCTCTCTACTCTTATTGCTAAAGGTGCAGGTAAAGATGCTATGCTTGCTCAAGCAAAAAAAGATGGTTTTATAGATATTTTCCAAAATGGTGTACAAAAAGCCCTTGATGGAGTAACAAGTATTGAAGAGATTTTGAAGGTGGCTAAAGGATAATGAAATACTTTATAGCAACAGTCCTCACAAAGGGAAAAAAAGAGGAAATTGGTTTTTATGCTGAAGATAAAAAAGAGGCAAATAGTTTTGCAAAATTAAAATTCAGTGGAATTATTATTAAAGTTGTTGAAGGGAAAGAGCCTCTTGAAGAGCAATTCAAAAAATTCAAAACTGAACTTTTAAAAAACATCTCTAAAAAGAAGATTAAACCAGATTCTCTTATTGCTTCTATTCGTCAACTTGCGGTTATGACTAATGCAGGTATCTCTATTCATGACTCACTCAACGAAATAGCAAGTGCTACTGATGATGAAGCACTTAAAACAGTATTTACTAAACTTGCAGATGATATTAATGCGGGTCATTCAATGTCTGCATCAATGGAAAACTTTCGTTTTGAGTTAGGAAATCTAACAATTGCAATGGTACAACTTGGAGAGAAAACAGGTAACCTTGATGAATCACTCTATGCACTTGCAGATATGCTCGAAGAGATTCGTGCAAATATTACAAAATTTAAAAAAGCGATGGCCTATCCACGAAATGTTATGATTGCTATGGCTGTTGCTTTTAGTGTTCTTCTTACTTATGTTGTACCTCAATTTAAAGATATATTTGAACAACTTGGTGCAGATTTACCACTGCCAACTATCATACTTCTTACTCTCTCAGACCTTCTTACAAATTATGGTCCTTTTGTTGTAATCGCAATTATTGCAGGAGTTATGACTTTTAAATATCTTATAAATAACTATAAACATATTCGCTATGGTTGGCATGAAATTCTTCTTAAAACAATGCTTCTTAAAAATATTATTAAGTTTTCAACACTAAGTAGATTTACTCTTGTTTTCTCAGAACTTATTAAAGCTGGTATACCTATTGCTGAAGCACTTGATACATCTATAGATATGATAGATAGTCTTCCACTCAAAGGAAAGTTAAAATCAGTAAGAATGACTGTCGAAAAAGGTGGCACCCTTAATAAAGGTCTCAGTGAGACAGAGCTTTTTGAAAATATGATTCTACAGATGGTACGAGCGGGGGAAGATAGTGGTACGCTCGATGCTATGATTCAAAAAGTTGCAGAGTATTATAAAATGCGTTTTGATGCTATTATTGATGGATTAAGTGAAGCTATTGAGCCAATTATGCTATTTATCATCGCGAGTATGGTTATATTATTAGCACTAGGTATATTCTTACCGATGTGGGATATGGGAAGTGCCGTAAATGGTCGTTAATCTCTAAAGGGTAACTACGACCCTTTGGACCTTCTGTAAAAACTCTTTCATACTCTTTTCATCTGCTTTTATTTTATACACTGTTTTACTCTCAAAAAACTTCTCTAAAATAGTCACACCAAAAACCTCACACTCATAATCGATAAAACGAACATCACTATACTCTATCTCTATAGTTTCAAACTTCTCTTTTTTATACTCTTTAAATTCAGCCTCTGTGATAACTAAATTTACTGCATCACTATAAGCGCGAACAAGTCCACCTGTACCCAGCTTAGTACCACCAAAATAACGAACAATAATTACGGCTGAGTTTATCAGTTCTTGACCTTGAAGTACCATTAAAGATGGTTTTCCTGATGTACCTTTTGGTTCACCATCATCACTTGAATGTTCGACTACTTGATCATACTCATTTAGATATCTAAACGCTGTTACAAAGTGTCTCGCTTTAGGATGTTCGTCTTTAAGTTTTTGAAGGGTTGTTTCATATTTTTCATAGGGAGTGAGCCAAGCAATAAACTTTGATTGCTTGATCTCTAAAGTGTGGGTTGAAATATCTGAAGTGTATTTCATAGAATGATTATGCTAAGTTTGTATAAACTTTTTGAACATCCTCATCATCTTCGAGTTTTTCTAAAATTTTATCAATCTCAACTTGCTGCTCTTGAGTAATCTCTATTGGAGTATTTGCGATACGCTCTAGTGTCGCTTTTTTAATCTCTATCTCTAGACCTTCAAGAGCTGCATTAAGTGTACCAAAACTTGTATAGTCTGCCGTTACAAGACACTCACCCTCCTCTTCTTCAATCTCTTCAAGACCAGCATCGATGAGTTCTAACTCTAACTCTTCTATATCCATGCCCTCTTTTAAATCAAACTCAAAAAGTGCCTTACGACTAAACATAAACTCTAAAGAGCCTTTATTTAACATCTCTGCACCATTCTTTGTTAAAATATTTTTAACATTTGCAACCGTACGAGTATTGTTATCAGTAGCACACTCTATGAAAATTAAAACGCCATGAGAAGCCTTCCCCTCAAAGTTTACTTCTGCCATATCTTTAAGATCTTTTGCAGTAGCACGCTTTATCGCAGCATCAATGTTATCTTTTGGCATGTTTTCAGCTTTAGCATTGAGTATAGCAGTACGAAGTTTCGGATTCATATCCGGATCACCACCACCATCTTTTGCAGCCATTGTAATAACTTTACCTAGTTTAGGGAAAAGTTTTGACATTGCTCCCCATCTCTTTAATTTTGATGCTTTTCTGTACTCAAACGCTCTACCCATAAAAATTCCTCTTATAATATTGTTTCGCAATTATAGCGTTTCATTGTATAATATCGCATAAGGAAGAGAGATGAGACTCAGTTTTAGAATTAAACACCATTTTTTCAGTGCTTTTCGTGAGTTTTTTGTACATCATCATGGCTCTTTAGAGTTTCGAGCAAAAGTTTTTGCACTTGTTATTGCCGCAAACGAAGCAGCATCAGTCGAAAATTTTATAGTTGTAAAAGATATAGCAATGAATATTTATAATGGCGATACAGATAGATCTAATCTTCTGATGATATCTACAAAAGAGCTTGTTCAAAAAGTTCGAGATGATAATGACTTAGATATTGACTCCTTAGTCGCTAGTATACTCAAAGAGCTTAAAGTAGTTCCTCGTTATGCAAAAAAAATAGACATCAAAGCACTTACACCTCTTCTTCTACTTACACATGATGAAGATACTAAATCGTATCAGCACAATATTTTAGAGTTTTTAGAAACAACGAAACAAGAGATATTAAATAAAAAATAAATACTTAAGGAATAGAGATGGATTTACAAACAAAAGCACTACATGAAGGGTATGAAAAAGATACACAAAGAACTATGGCTGTTCCTATATATATGAGTACAGCTTATGAATTTCGTGATGTTGAACATGCTGCGAATCTTTTTGCACTTAAGGAAGTTGGAAACATCTATACACGTCTAAACAATCCAACTACAGATGTTTTTGAGAAGCGTTTTGCAGCACTAGAGGGTGGAGAAGCAGCCATAGCAACATCGAGTGGTATGAGTGCTATCTTTTTTGCTATAGCAAACTCTGCAGAAGCGGGAGACAACATCGTATGTGCAAAACAGCTTTATGGTGGAAGCCTCACTCAAACAGCCCACACATTTAAGCGTTTTGGCATAGAGTCACGCTTCTTTGACGTTTATAATCCTTCTGAGATTGAAGATCTCATAGATGAAAAAACAAAAGTAATCTTCTTTGAGTCACTTACAAATCCTAGTATAGATGTTGCAGATATTGAAGCTATTACAGCTATTGCAAATAGACATGGAATCCTCACAGTTGTAGATAATACTGTTGCGACTCCAGTGTTATGTCGTCCTTTTGAGTACGGTGCAGATATCACTGTTCATAGTGCTTCAAAGTACACAACAGGTCAAGGACTTGCTATAGGAGGGATACTTGTTGAGAGAAAAGGTCTTTTAGAAAAACTCAAGGGAAATCCTCGTTATACACACTTTAATGAGCCTGATGCTTCTTACCACGGTCTTGTTTATGTTGATGTGCCACTCCCTCCTTTTACACTCCGTACACGTCTCTCTCTTCTTCGTGATATTGGAGCAGTGAGTTCACCATTTAACTCTTGGTTATTTATTCAAGGACTAGAGCACCTCTCTCTTCGTATGAAAGAGCACTCCAAAAATGCTTTAGCACTTGCAGAGTTTTTAGAGTCTCACCCAAAAGTAAAAAAAGTTAACTATCCAGGTCTTAAATCAAACTCTAACTATGAAAATGCACAAAAATATTTTCAAGATGGACTCTGTAGTGGACTTCTTAGTTTTGAAGTAGAGAGTTTAGAAGCGGCTACAAAAATTGTAAATGCTACCCAACTCTACTCTTTAGTAGTAAATATAGGTGACTCAAAATCAATTATCACACATCCAGCTTCTACAACACATCAACAGCTCTCACCTGATGAGTTAGTTGCTTGTGGTGTTCCTGCTGGACTTGTAAGAATCTCTGCTGGATTAGAGTCTACTAATGACCTTATAGCTGATATAAAACAGGCTCTCGAAGCATAAGCATAAAGTAGTGGACTCTAACCCACTACTCTCTTTCAACTAAGACTATCACTAAAATAGAGATATTACTATCTATAATGTATATTGTATTAGCTTCCTTAAAAAATCTATTTCAAACTATACTTAAGTCCTTTTCGATAAAATAACACTATTATTTTACGGAGCATATAAAACTTGTCTTTAAACCTACAAACGCATACTGAACACTTTACTAACCCTCTCTATTTAGAGAGTGGGCGTATACTCGAACCTTATGATATCACCTATGAGACCTACGGAACACTCAATGATGATAAAAGTAATGTTGTTGTAGTTTGCCATGCCCTTACAGGGAGTCATCATGCAGCTGGTGTTTATGAGGGTGAAAATAAACCTGGTTGGTGGGATGGATTTATCGGAAGTGGTAAAGCTATAGATACAGATAAGTACTTTGTAATCTGCTCAAATGTTATAGGCTCATGTTTTGGTTCTACAGGTCCTATGAGTACACAACACCCTCACCATGAACCTTACCGTTACAAGTTTCCTGTTGTAAGTATTAAAGATATGGTTAAAGCACAACGTATTCTTTTTGATCGTCTTGATATACATAGAGTCCATGCAATAGTAGGTGGGAGTATGGGTGGGATGCAAGCACTCCAATTTGCCATTCACTACCCTAACTTTGCAAACAAAATCATCTCTTTAGCTGCTACACATGCAACACAACCATGGGCTATAGCGTTTAACAAAGTAGCACAAGAGTCTATTCTTAAAGATCCTGATTTTAAGCAAGGATACTATAATCCTGAAGTTATTAAAGAACAAGGACTCTCAGGGATGGCCGTTGGGCGTATGGCTGGTCATATTAGCTTTCTTTCTCACGAATCTATGAGAGAAAAATTTGGAAGAGAGTATAAGCTTACAGATGGGTTATATGAGCTTTTTGGAAAATTTCAAGTAGAGTCCTACTTAGAGTATAATGGTTATAATTTTACAAAATGGTTTGACCCTTTAGCCTATCTCTATATCACTAAAGCGATAAATATTTATGATCTCTCTCGAGGCTTTGACTCACTCGGTGAAGCACTCAAACGTGTAACAGCAGAACTCCATCTCATTAGCTACAAAAATGATGTTTTATTTAAAAACTTTGAGATGAAAGAGTTGGCAGAGGAGCTCTCTGCAATAGGCAATAAAAACCATACCTACAAAGATATAGATAGTGACTATGGACATGATGCTTTCCTTGTAGAGCTTGATAAATTTGAAGAATATGTAAAGGATATACTCAATGGCTAGTAAAAAAGTAGACTTTGAAACAAAACTAGAAAATGCTAAAAAAACACTTGAGACACTTATGAGTCCAGAAATTACACTTCAAAACAGTGTAAAGGCATACGAAGCAGGAATGAAAGAGCTCCATGAAGCACAACAGATTTTAGAAGATGCAAAAATAAAAATCCAAGAGATTAAAGCTTCTTAAATGAGAGCAGCAGTTCTGCAGTTAAATGCACAAGGTATGAGTTCCACAAAACTTTATAACTATATTCGTATAGCGCATAAAAAAGGAGTTAAAGTTCTCCTCCTAGGTGAGTATGTCTTAAATCCTTTTTTTAAAGAGTTAAAAGATATGTCTGTAAGTATGATTAAAGAGCAAGCACTCCATCAAATAAAGATCTTAAAAGAGCTCTCTTCAACATATAAGATGACTATTATAGCTCCTTTGATTGTTGTAAAGAAAAAAGAGGTTTATAAAACTATAGCTAAGTTTGCGCCATCTTCTACTTCTTACTATCAGCAACAGATACTTATAAACTATACACACTGGAATGAAGAGAAGTTCTTCTCAAATGCCATCAAAAAGATAGAGACACCAATGGTATTTAAAGTCGATGGATTTAAATTTGCTGTCATTAGCGGTTTCGAGCTTCATTTTGATACCATTTTTACACAACTTCAAGGTAAAAAAGTAGACTGTATCCTAGCACCTAGTGTCTCTACATTTGACTCCTTTGAACGATGGAAAGCACTTATAACTACACGTGCCTTTACTAATAATTGTTATATTTTACGAGCAAACAGGATAGGTGAATACATAGATAAAGAGTTTTCATGGCAATTTTATGGAGATTCTATCTTAGCCTCTCCAAATGGAGATATACTCACACACTTAGGAAATAAAGAGGAGCTAATGATCGTAGATATGAGTCACTCTGATGTAGTACAGACAAGACGATCATGGGGATTTAGTGAAGCGATAAATAAAAGGAATCAAGTATGATGCAATATTTTCACAGACAGGTACAACTATGGGGAGAGGAGACACAAGAACTCCTTCAAACTAAAAAAATAGCTATAGTTGGGAGTGGGGGACTTGGTTCTTCTCTAGCTTTTGCACTAGGTGCTAGTGGTATTGGTGAGATACATATGATAGACTTTGATGAAGTGAGTCTCCACAACATACATCGCCAAATTGCCTTTAAAGTGGGTGATGAGGGGAAGAACAAAGCTATTTTAAATGCAAAACTTATAGAGCAACGTTGCCCCTACACAAAAGCCATTGCTCATGAGTGTGACTTTAAAACATGGAGTGAAAAAGATATAGAAGTAGATTTAATCATCGATGCTACAGATAACTTACCAACTCGTGGTGATATAAATTCATATGCAAAAAGTATAAATATGCCTTGGCTCTATGGAAGTGTAGAAGCTTTTCATGGTCAAGTATGCTTTATAGAGGAGTCCTCTTTTAGTGATGCCTTTAAAATAGTACAAAAAACACCAGCAGGAATTGCAGCACCTATTGTAATGCATATTGCATCACTTCAAGCAAATTTAGCACTCAGATACTTAGCAGGATTAAGTGTTAAAAAAGATATGCTTTACTATCTTTTCTTTAACGAAGAGGGAGAGATGAATACTCAAAAATTCAATCTACCAAAAGCGGAGTAACTCCGCTTAAAATTTCTATCTAAAGTGACCAACAACCCCAAAATAAATACCATTATTACTCATATTTCCTCCTACTTTTACGATATCTTCACCTTGAATATCGTAGTAAGAATATTTATATCCAAACTCAAAGCCCACATCTGCATCTTTGTTATAAGGCATTAAAAACTCCATCTTTGCTAAATAGTCATATATTGTGGAGTCTCCAAAAAAGTACCCTCTTAGCTCACCTTGAAGTCGTATAACAGTTCCATCATCAGTATCTAAATCATACTTGCTCTTTAAAAAGAGCATTGGTGCTGTACCACTACCACTATCAGTAAACTCTAAACCTTCAAGTGTAAACTCTTCAAAGTCTATAACAAGAGCATTATAAGCAAAATCAAAGTACTTTGCCCCACCACCAATACCTATAGTCGGAAAACCACTATCTTCAAAATACTCATAATAAAGATATAGCTCGTAACTATTCTGTTTAAGTTTACTTCCTGTATCAAAACTTGTTATATCAAGTGATGGAAATTTACTTTTCACTTGATCAATGAGTCCCTGAGCAACTGCATTATTAATATTTATATTAATATTTGAGCTACCCTCTGTAACAAAACGACTAATTTCTACTCTCATCTTTGGCCAGTACTTCTTATCTGTACGAACTTCCATCCATGAGTAAAAGTTTAAATTAGAATCATGTTCAATAGCAGCCGTTGAATCTTTCCAAAAATCTTTTGTATAAACTAATGTTCCATTAGCACCAGAAAATTGTGTACCAGCAGCTACATCTATCTCCATCTCTATTGCAGTTACAGAAGTTGTAACAAAAAATAGAAATAGCATTATTATTTTTCTCATTTTCTAAATATCCTTTATAGTATAATATTTTACTATAATTGTTTTAAAAGAGCAGAAAATATCAATTTTTATCACAAAATTATCACTTTTATTCTTTTGTGTGTAAATTTGAAAAGATTTTTCTATCACCTTTCCCTTTAGAAATTAATTTACTCAATAATTGTAACACCCTTACTCTTTGCAATCTCATTTAATAGAGCACCCATTTTTTTAGCTACTGCTATTATCTCTTCATCAGAATGTTCTTCTAGTACCATTTTTGCATATCTGGTAAAACTTTTGTGTAAATCTCTTTTGCATCTTCATACGACATCTTTTTATTTTCTATATTTCCTGCTGTTGAGTGCAGTACCATTGCTAAACCAAGAAATAACTCCTGTCCGTTGTATTATTTTTTAATTAAAGAAGAGAGATTCGGATAGCATCATAACTTACTGTAGAATCTAACTCTTCAAATATAGGCTTTAGTCGTGGCTCTCCACTCTCACTAAACTCCTCTGGATTATTTCTCTCTTTTACCTTAGCTAGTGCCTCTTTTATAAGAAGAAGAGTTTGAGCATCTGGCATAAACTTCCCTAAATCTATCGCAGAATCTTGCTCTTTTAAGATACCTAGATGTTTAATGATTGTTCCCTTACTCACCCCTCTTTTTAGAGCCAGGTCATCAAGAGAAGTAGAACTCTCTATCATCTCTTTAGTTTGTATATGCGTAGGGGTAACACTATTTTTAACTATCTTTTTTTCTGACTTTAAAATAATTTCTTGGGCTTGAATCTCTTTTATATCTGTTACGCCATCTATACTCAAAATATATGCTTTAAATAGTTCTTCAAGATTTTCAGATGAGAGAGATGCTATCTCAGCACTCGCTTTTTGTGAAGCTGCTTTTATTCTATCATCTATATGTAGTATCAGTGGATCAACAGCAAGTGCTTTATCATTTAAGCCCATTAAACGCAGACCCTCTATATTTTTTATACGAGAGAGTGCGACATAACCCTGCCCTACTTCAAATGTTTTTGAGAGATCTATCTCAGCAGAATCAAGTGTCATACCTTGAGACTTATGTATACTAATAGCCCAAGCAAGTTTAAGTGGCAGTTGTGAAACTTTGGCAACTACACTGCCACTATCATTTTCCATCGACCAATCCTCAAGTGTGCTCTTAATAACTGCACCACAAGATGTTTTTACAATAGGGAGACCCGTCTGCTTATCAAAGTCTATTACAACACCTGTAGTGCCATTTACATAACCTAAATCATGATTATTTTTTATAAACATAACTACAGCATCTTTTTTAAGAGTTATCTCTTCTAAAACAAGAGAGGATTTAAAAATTTTCTCTATATTTTTTGCGGTACCCTCTGACTTATAAGCAAAAGAGTGTGAAGGATTGTTTATCTTGTTTAACGCATCACTATTAATTCTATCAACATCTATGTTGTGAGTATAGAGTTTCGTAGGAGTAAAGTCAATATCTAGCTCTTTATGGTGTCTTAAACTTAATATCTCATACGAGTGAGCTGAGACACTCCCTCTTCTAATCTCATCTAGTATACTAATAAGTACATTATCATTTTGTCTAAACTTCTCTTGGAGATAACATGTTTTTAACTCTAACTCTCTCCATGATGGAGATTGCCAAGCGAAGCGTTTATCTTTTTTTACTTTAGAGATAGGTGGCAGTTGAAAAAAATCTCCTGAGAGTATAGTCTGAACACCACCAAAGGTAGTGTTACTCTTTTTAAAAGCTCTTAATATTCTGTCCATCGCTAAAAACATCTCAGGAGAGACCATCGAAATCTCATCTACTATAAGAACTTTTAGTTTAGAAAACCTTGTTTGTAAGTACTTTTTCTCTAATAAAGAGTCTATATAGTACTCATCTATAGTCTCACGAATACCTAGACTAAAAAAGGAGTGTATAGTTTGCCCTTGAAGATGTGAAGCTGCTATTCCTGTGGGTGCTACTATGGTTGGGATTATTTTTCTTGATTTAAGATAAAAGGTATATTGGTTTAAAAGGTAAGTTTTACCTGTTCCCGCAGAACCGGTGATAAAAACATTATTACCAGTTTTTAAGATATTTAAAGCTCTATTTTGCAAAAGATTTAATTCTTCTCTAGAGGTAGTTTAATCTCTCTATTATATTCACCCTCTGTTGCTACATCATATACTTTCCATCCATTTTTAGATAAAATTTGTGTAGCTACACTACTACGACTACCACTACGGCAATAGACAACTAACACCCTGTTTTTGGGTACTCGTGCTACTGACTTAGAAAGTTCTTGGAGTGAGATATTAATAGCATTTGGAATATGATGCTCTATATACTCTTTATGCGTACGAACATCTATTATAACAGCTCCATTCTCTACAGCTTTATGAGCAGCAAGTAGTGTTTTATCATCTACTTTACTACAACCTGTTAGGTAGAAAAGTACTAAAAGTGGAGCTATAACTGTAAATAAAAATCTTTTCAAATGATTTTTTTCCTTTAATTGTTTTATAATATTGTTTAGTAGATGTATAAGTGGTGGGTCCTATGTGACTCGAACAGTACCTGTCCCTATAAATCAATCACCTCTAACCATCCTCAACTATCGTTAAGTAGGTTATTTGTTGCTTTTATTAGCAACTTCTAGTTCTACCATTTTTTTCCATCTTTCGACAGGTTTAGGGCATAATATCGAAATAATGTGTCGAAAGAAAAAACAACCATTTTATTAAAACAGTTTTTCTTTTGAAATTATACAATTATACCTTTAATTAAATAGTTGTACTAAATAAATAGCGTATAAGGGAAAAGTGATATGGGGTTTAGACTTAATTAAGTCAAAAAATTTAATAACACCAAACCTCTAACAAGTACGAGAGTCGTTGATTGAAACGAAGCTAGAAAAAGTAAAAGAATTATTAAATAATATATTGTCACACAAATACCATATATTTAGACTATAATATCATTATAAAATTATTATAGGTTTAAAAATGTTAAATATTTTAGTAGTTGATGACTCTTCAATCATCACAAAAACGCTCTCTAAACACCTTCTTGACTTTGGTCTTAATGTAATTGGGATAGCAAAAAATGGTACTGAGGCTATCGAGCAGTACAAAAAGTTAAATCCAGATCTAGTCACGATGGATATTACTATGCCTATCGTAAACGGAATTGACGCACTTAAAGAGATACGATCATTTGATTCACAGGCAAAAGTAATTATGATTACCTCACATGGTGAAGAGCGACTTGTTATGGATGCAATTACCTTAGGGGCAAAAGGGTATATGCTAAAACCCATTACCCCTTTAAAGATAAAACTCTCTCTTCAAAAAGCATTTCCACAACTAAGTGATAGAATAGAATCAAACTACACTACCCTCTCTTTGATATACTAAATGAAAAACATATTAAGACTCTTTAAGAGTAACTACCATCCACAACTCATTGAATCTATGCTCAAGTCAAACTTTTCTGGTGCCATTATTGTAAATATCTTTTTACCTATCATTGTAACTTACCTCTACTATGATTTTATACCTTTAATCCAACTCAAACTCTGGCTCGGTGCTCATATTGTCATCTTTGTATTACGAGTAACATTGCAAAAAAAGATTACAACGAATCTCTCGTACCACTTAATGCTAATGAGTGCTACATCTCTTCTTTATGCCATTTTAGCATGGCAATCACTTCTCTACTCTGATCAGATTCATCTTTTACTAGCAGCTATGATTATAGCTTCTATTGTAGCTGGGTCTATCGCTACCCTTGTCAGTGTTTATCATATCTTTGCTATTTTCGTGATGATTCAGATGCTAGGCCTTATCTCTGCCTTTCTCTATGTTAATATAGATATTTTTTATCTAAGTGCCGTCATGGCAACATCTTTTCTCCATCTAGTACTTACAAATGGCTACAAACAGTATAAGACTATTAAGGAGACTCTTCGCCTTAACCAACAGGTAAATACTCTACTAAACAATACAGGAGAAGGTTTTTTATCTTTTAACAAAGAGTTTAAATGTCAAAGTAGTTTCTCATCTGAATGTGAACGAATCTTTCAAACATCGGAGATTGAAGGTGTTGATATTCGGACACTACTCTTTAACGATGATACAGAAAAGTCAGAACTCTTTAGGGATGTTATAGAGCGATCAATTGCCTCACTAGATAAAGATACTATAGATATCTTTCTTTCACTACTCCCCCAAGAGGTCTCCCTCTACAACATAGAACTTTTTATAGAGTACAAATACCTAAATAAAGGTCTATTTATGCTAATAATGAGAGATGTTACTCAGACAAATAGACTCAAGTCCAAGATTGAGTATCAAAATAAAGTGCAAAACCTACTCATCAATGTAGCTTCAAATAGAAATGATTTCATTGATTTAAAGGACTCTTTTGAAAAACTTATAAGTAAACTCTACACACACTCAAATAACTCACTATCTATTATCGAGAGCATTAAACGGGAACTACATACTTTTAAAGGAAATTTTTCTCAAAAAAGAATGATATATATTCCAAATTATATTCACCAACTTGAATTAAAAATCAAAAATCTTTCCTCAAGTGAAGAGATAATCTCAACTTGTATAGAAGCAAACCTAAAAGAGACTTTTAACAAAGATATAGCTGTTATAAATGCAGCTTTAGGAGAAGAGTATCTCAATGCTGAGAAAACAATAAATATTAAAGTTACTGATATTGATGCTATTGAGCTAGATATAAAATCGTTTGTATGTAAGTTTGATTTAGAACAGCAAATAGCACTTAACACTCTACTCCAAGATGTTCATAAACTAAAATATATCCTCTTAAAAGATATGCTTACTCCTTACATAGACTATGTAAAGCAGATGGCATTTAAACTAGAAAAGGAGATAAACCCTCTAAACATCATCGGAAATAAAGCTCTTAAAATCTCTCCACGATTAGCACTATTTATGAAACAATTCATACACCTCTTTAACAATGCCATTGACCATGGGATAGAGGCCTCCCTAGAGAGAGAACTCTCTCAAAAAGATCCTATGGCTACAATAAGTTGTGAGTTTACTACTAATGCTGACATCTTAATACTTAAAGTCTCTGATGATGGGCAAGGTATAAATCTACCTCTATTAGTTGACTCGGCCATAAAGAATGAAACTATTACAGTTGAAGAGTCTTTAAAGATGTCAGATGCAGAGAAGTGTGCACTAATCTTTGAAGAGAAACTCAGTTCAAAAGAGAAGATAACTACTCTATCAGGTATCGGGATAGGAATGTCTGCTGTCAAAAATGAACTCGATAACCTCAATGGACGATTTCTTATAGAAAATAGAGAAGGTGATGGTGTCTCTTTTACATTTTATTTACCCCTAAATACAGAAAAAAATGTCTATCTATGTTACGAAGATAGTAATGTAAAAAACTGTGAAGGTGTAGCAAATGCTATTATCACACAGATAGAATATTATCTAAAAGAGACAATCAAAACAACTATTGAGCATATAAAGAAAGAGGAAGAAATTTCCCTTGCAAATTATTACTCAAGTGTAGATCTTAAAGAGGGATATAAAGGAAAAGTTATTTTAATCTACTCAGATGAACTATTAAATACTTTTACACAACATATGCTTCCTAATGGGTATGATGCACAAGAGCATGAAGAGATATTACTCTCAGTAGGAGATGAAGTTATAAACACTATAGTAGGTATTTCTCTGCAGTATTTCGATAAAGCTCTTGGCCAAGTTGACATCTCACCACCACTCCCTATAGAGAAAGAGGAACTCTTAAATAATATTGATCTTGCTAAAGCGAGATCAATTTATACACTCCAAACCAATAAAGGAACACTAAGTTTAGTAGTTTTAGATGAGTAAAATAACTTTTTAGATATAATTCGCAAATTAAAATACTTATCGAAGAAGGCTTTATAATTTGTTTGATTTAAAAAAATATACAGCTGCAAATATTAAAAACGATATTCTGTCGGGTTTAGTTGTTGCAGTTGCTCTTGTTCCCGAAGCTATAGCGTTTAGTTTCATTGCAAATGTTAGCCCAATTGTTGGGCTTTATACTGCGTTTATTCTTGGTCTTATAACTGCTCTTATAGGTGGTAAACCAGGAATGATTTCAGGTGCGACAGGAGCAGTAGCTATCGTTTTAGTAGGGCTTTCTCTCGAAGCAAGTGAACTACTCAAACTTCAAGGTGTAGAGGGTGATGCTCTCGCTATGGGTGTCTTGCACTACATCTTACTCGCAACTATCATCGCCGGAGTTATTCAAATAAGCATCGGATTACTCAAGCTCGGAAAGTTTATTCGTCTTGTTCCTACTCCTGCTATTCACGGATTTGTAAATGGTCTTGCTATTGTTATAGGTACAGCGCAGTTCAAATTTTTTGAAGGTCAAAACTACATGATGTATGTTTTAGTTGCTTTAACTATGGCTATTATGTACCTTTTACCAAAATTCACGAAAGCCATTCCTGCTGGTCTTGTAGCTATCATTGTTATTACTCTTGGTGTTTACTTTACAAATACAGATACTCTTCTACTCAGTGGTCTTGATGACATGAGCAAATATGCTGGGCAGTTCCCATCATTTGTAGTTCCTGACTACCTTTTCTCTTTAGATGCTATCATTATGGTTCTTCCATATGCTGTTATTGTTGCTCTTGTAGGTATTATCGAGTCACTACTTACTCTCTCTGTTTTAGATGAGTTAAGCAATACTAGAGGATCTGCCAACAAAGAGTGTATCGCTCAAGGGACAGGAAACATTACTTGTGGTTTCTTTGGTGGTATGGCTGGATGTGCTATGATTGGTCAGAGTATTATCAACTATACTTCCGGTGGTATTGGTCGTCTTTCATCATTTGTTGCAGCAGTTGGACTCATTATCTTAGTAGTAAGTATGAGTGGCGTTTTAAACGCTATACCAGTTGCAGTTCTTGTTGGTATCATGTTTATGGTAAGTATAGGAACATTTGAGTGGTCAAGCTTTTCTCGTTTAAACAAGATGCCTCGTACAGATGCAGTTGTTATGGTTGCTGTTACTGTGATTACTGTTGTTGAAGATTTAGCTGTTGCTGTTATTGCAGGAGTTATTATCTCTGCCCTTGCTTTTGCTTGGAAACATGCTAGAATATTTTCACGAACACATGTAGAAGAAGATGGAACAAAAGTTTATGAACTAGAGGGTCCTCTTTTCTTTGGAAGTGCAAGTACTTTTGCTGATAACTTTGAGATAGACCAAGATCCTCCAAAAGTAGTTATAGACTTCAAAAATGCTCGTGTAATGGATAGTAGTGGTGTCGAAGCTGTTGATGCTATCACTAAAAAGTATGAAGATGCAGGAAAAAACTTACTTCTTCGTCATTTAAGTAGTGATTGTAAAGCTATATTAAAATTAGCTGGGCCACACTGTTCTTATGAAGAGGATGATCCAACATATAAAGTAGCATTTAACTACTAAGAGGGGATAAAAGAGTATGAAACAAAAGTTACTACAAAAACAAGTTATTGCAATATTTTCTATACCAATGCTTGCTCTTTTGTACTTTTCATACTCCTTCATCGAGTTAAAATACACACAAAAAGAAAAAAGTAACAAAAAAGTTATTTTGGCAGATACTACTCGTGCTCTTACTACTCTTATGCATAATATTCAAATTGAGCGAGGACTTAGTACAGGCTACTTAGTTGATACAACTTTAAATATCCAGACCCAACTCAAAGATCAATATTTACAAACAGATAAAGCACTTCAAAAATACTTTAAAACACCACAGCGTTTTGAAAAACTTGAAGATAGATTCTATGAAAAGTATCTAGCGACTTTAAAAAGAACAGAAAAATTGTTTAAAGATATACAATCTACTCGATTACGAGTTATTAAAAAAGAAATTAGTGTAAATAATGAACTAAATTACTATACACAGGTAAATAGATCTCTCTTACGTATATTAGATAATTTTATTCACTCGTTAAACTCTGATACTATCTACGATGTTAGTTTTTTTGATATTCAAAAGCTAAAAGAGATAGTCGGCTTGCAACGTGCTCTCATTTATAACCATATAATTAAAGGTGACTGCACAACAGATGAAAAAGTTTATGTAAAAAAATTGCTTGCCCAAGAAGAAGAACTTAATTTAAAACTCAACACTTATGCATCAGAAGCTGTACAGAAGATCTACCATAGTAAAATTTCCACCTCTTTGATAAATAATATAAATAGTATGAAAGAGAAACATTTTAAAATGAAACTTACAAAAAAAGATGCTAATACTTGGTTTAATCTAAGCTCAGAATATGTGAATGATCTAAATTATATCTCTAAAGAGATTATTAACAACTCAATACAAGAGGCTTTAAGAGTGAATGATAGAGCAACAAAAGAGCTTTATATTACTGCTCTTTTATGGATATTTTCCATTATAGCCTATATATTTTTACTACTGTTACTACAAAAGTTACTTAAAAAACAACAGATGATACAAGATAGTTTACGTATTGCCTCATATACTTTTGACTCACATGAGGCTATGACCATTACCGATTTAGAAGCAAATATTATCAATGTAAACAAAGCCTTTACAGAGATTACAGGCTATACAAAAGAAGAAGTTTTAGGGAAAAAGACAAGTGTCCTCAAATCATTTAAACACTCAAAAAAATTCTATCAAGATATGTGGCATAGGATAAATACAGAGGGTAGATGGAGTGATGAAATATACAACAAAAGAAAAAATGGTGAAATATATCTAGAGCACCTCTCTATCACTGCCATTAAAAATACAAAAGGTGATGTAACAAACTATATTGCTCAGTTTTTGGATATAAGTGAATTAAAAAATGCAAAAGAGAAAGCACAACATCAAGCAGATCATGATTTTTTAACAGGCTTGTATAACAGAAAAGCACTTATGCGAAGACTACAAGAAGAGTTTACAAAAGCTAAACGCCACTCCTTAACACATGCTTTCTTATTTCTTGACCTTGATGAGTTTAAAGCAGTAAATGATAATTTTGGTCATATTATAGGGGATAAACTTCTTGTAGAAGTAACACATAGAATAAAAAATATTTTAAGAGAAGAGGATATCTTTTCAAGAATGAGTGGTGATGAGTTTGCCATTATACTTACAAATCTTGATAATGATAGAGAAAAATCAGCACTTCACATCAAAGAAAAATGTAATAAAATAGTTCAAGCGATTAACAAAGAGTTTATATTTAACGAATACCGTATAAAAATAAGCGTCAGTATGGGAATCAAAATTTTTCCAAGTAATGAGCTAACGACAGAAGATATAATAATGCATGCTGATACAGCTATGTATAAAGCAAAAAGTAATGGTAAAAATGGCTATATGTTTTACGATAAAAGTATTGAATCAAGACTAAAAGCTTTAGCTATCTTAGAAGATGAATTAAAAGTTGCTATTGAAAAGGATGAGTTTAAATTTTACCTACAACCAAAAGTAGATATACTCTCTGGTGTAATATGTGGTGCTGAAACACTCATTCGATGGCAACACCCAACGAAAGGACTTAGATTTCCAAATGACTTTCTAGAAGCTGCAAGAAATATTGGGCTAATACCAGAAATCACAAAGCTTGCACTCAGAGACTCTTGTATATTTTTAAAAGCATATAGTAATATCTTCACAGGTACAATTTCAATAAATATCAGTGTGAGTGAACTCTTAGACCATACATTTGAAAATGATCTTATCGCTATCCTAAATGAGTACTCAATTAATCCTAAACAGATAGAACTAGAGATACTTGAAGATGATCTTATTCAAGATATAGAGTTTGCTATAAAGAAAATAGGTAGACTTAAGAAGATAGGCTTTAAACTCTCTATTGATGATTTTGGAACAGGATACTCATCTATAACTTATCTTAAAAGACTTCCTGTTGATTGCTTAAAAATAGATAGAAATTTCATCATGAACTTAGAAGATCAATCAAATAAACAACTTATAAAATTAATGATAGATATGGCAAAAACTTTTAATATGATTACTGTTGTTGAGGGTGTTGAAGGTGAAGTAGAACTTGAGTATATTAAAGAGTGTGGCGCTGATAAGTATCAAGGTTTTTACTGCTCACCTGCGGTCGAAAAAGAGAAGTTTATATCTCTACTAAATCAGACCTCGGCTCACTAAAATAATACCCTTGAGAATAATCAATTCCTAACTCTACGACTTTCTTTTGAACTTCTTCATTATGTACAAACTCTGCAATAATTTTTATATTACTCTCTTTACATAGATAAATAATAGCATTTACAATAATTTGACTGTTTCTATCAGTCACTATGTTTTTTATAAAAGCACCATCTATTTTAAGATAATCTGGTTGAATTTCTAGAAGTCTAGAGAGGTTAGAGTTCTCTGCACCAAAATCATCTATAGCTATTTTAAAACCATTTTCACGAAGGGAGTTTATCTGCTTTTGTATTGTACCCTTATCTAATGTCGTTATATCTTCAAGTATCTCTAGAACCACTCGTGAAGGGTTAATGTTATACTTATTTACATTTTTAAGTAGATAGGGTTCTAAATAGTCAAGGGAGAGATCTTCTCCCGTAATATTTATAGAAAACTCATACTCATTTACACTAAATTTTTTAAAACTTTGAGAGATAAGAGACTTTGTAACATAAGAGAGGTTTCCTGTTACCTTTGCCGACTCCATAAAAAGATAAGGGGAGATAATCTCATCATTATCCTTTAATCGAGCAAGACACTCATACTTCTCAACTTTCCCAGTTTTATTGTTTACAATAGGTTGAAAATAGGCCACTATACCCTCTTCAGAGATAGCCTCTTTAATCTTTTGAATCCAGTAGATATTTTGTTGCTCACTATGAACAAATGCTGAAGATGGATCAAATACATTAAAGGAGTTCCTCTCAGATTCTCGTAACTCTCTTATAGCTATCTCCGCTTGAGTAATGTTTATAAGTCCTTTTCCCTTTGAGATACCTATACTAAAACTAAGTCGAAATACTATGTCATCAAGAACTATCTCTGTTGAAGAAAAAAATGATTGTATCGTTTCAGCAACTCTTACAACCTCTTCTTCACTCAATGTTCTCTCATCAAGAATGATAAATCTATCAGAAAAAAATCTATACAGAGATGCACTACTTGGTTTAATCATCATTAAATACTCTGTAACTTTATCTAAAACCATATTGCCAGTTTCAAAACCATAAGCATTGTTTATATTTGAAAAGTTGTCAATATTAAGTAAAAAGCAGTTTAAACTTTTCGTACTCTTTAACTTCTCTACTAAAGCACTAGTTCCATTTACATTAATTGTAGTGTCAATTTTATTGTTCATTATTATCTCTTTTTACAACTATAAAATTTTCAGGAAGTTTGTTCTTATACTGAGGCATACTTTGTCCAATATTTGCATTTACATATGTAGGGTCTGCAACAACAAATTTTCTTCGTCCTACCTTTACAGTATCTCCCTTCATAGGAATATAGAGTGCAGTAGCCATATGATCTTTATATTTCACACCAATTACACCTATACCAAAAAGCTCTTTAACAAGGTAAGAAAAAAGAATCGCTCTATCCTCACAATCTGATTTATCATAAAAGAGTGTCTCATTCGCAAACATAACTTTTTCACGACCAAACTGTTGCTGGTCAACCTCATATTTAAATGCTTTTTGTACAAAGTTGAGTACAAAATTTATACCAATACTTGACTTCTTCCCATCTATATACTCTTTTATATCATGTGCAATTGACTTATATGTCTCTTGACTCATTGGAGCATTAAAATAAGTTTCATAATCTGCTTGTGGATAGGTAGCCATAAAATCTATAAGATTTTTATCATACTTAAAAGAGGTAGTATAGACTTTTCCAAACTCCCGAAAAGAGAGACTTTTTACCCTCTCATCTTTTTTAAAAGTTGGAAGTGTTTTAAGTGCTAGATCAAGTGGTTTTGTAGCATCTGGATAATCTTGTTTATATGTGTATACTTTACCTGCTGAACCTTTAGCATAGTAGCTTACAACATAAAACTTCTTTTTATTAAAAGTATATCTTGGGGTTGCATAGATGATTTTTTCACTATAGTGCATAAGTACTATATGTTTACTACTCAGTCCAACTTTTACAGAGTATCCCAGCTTGTTAAACATAAACCATGAAAAGAGTTTTGCTTCATCTTTATCATAATAGAGTGAGGAGGAGAGAGTATTTACAAGGAGGTAAACACCCCAGTCATTAAGATTTAATTCTTCTGTTATCCTCTTTATATCCATAAGAGTATTTTCGTACTCACTCATAGCTAAAGTATTAAAAAAGTTAGAAATTCCTTCTTGATTTTTAGGATAGTATCTCGCTTTTTTAAATTTTTCATCTATATCTAAAGCTATATTTTGTGCAAAAAAGAGTAAGTTTAAATCCTTTTTTTGGATTTTAATTATCTGTTTTTTTGGCTTTATTGACTTTTTTTGGACAATAAAAACTGGTTTTTCTTTTACCCTCTCAACTTTCTTCTCTACTCTCTTCTTTTTAATTTTAATATTTACAAGAGGTCCAACACTTACTATCTTTTTTTGAACTGTTTTTAGAGTTGATTTTGGTTTTTGTTTTTCGTAAAGAGGTTTTGATGTTTTTGCTGTATACTCTTCCCACTGCGCTTTTAGGTAGTTACTAAAAGCTGCATCACGTTTATCTTTATAAGATGTAAAAGCACTGTTCTGAGTTTTTTTAAAATCCTCAAAGCTTCCAGCTAAGAGAGATGAGACTGAGAGTAAAAAAAGTAAATTAAAAAGGCCAAATAGCTTGAACAAGCTTTGTTCCCCATCCTTGTTTCGTTGCACGATCAACATCTCCTTCAGTTTTATAAAGAATTTTTGCTTCACTCATTTGTGAAGAGTTTATATTGTTATTTTGGTCAATATCATAAGGGCGAATCACTCCACTTATCTGAATAATTTGCTTCTGCTCATCAATCAGTATTTCACGTTTTCCTGCAATAAAATAGTTTCCATTTTGTAAAATTTTCACTACTCGAGATGAAACGGTTGTTGTAAAACTCGCATCTTTAGTCGCACTACCCTTTCCACTATAAGCTGAAACACTTTTAGTGTTGTAACCAATATCAGAATAGGTATTTACACCCCCTACTACAGGAATGGGAACACCATTATTTGTAGCACTTCCTCGACCAAATATACCACCACCAAGAGCGATACTATCATCCTCTGAAAGTTGTTTAGAACCAGTATTTGAACTCTTTGCAGTCTCTGAAATCACAACAGTAACGATATCATTAACATTCATCGCTTTATGATCAGAGAAAAGAGGGTTTTCACCCTGTCCAAAGATACTTCCAGTAGAAGCAAAGTCTTTTTTCTCTTCACGAGAAGGCATCTGCTCTACATACTTAGGAGGTTCAAAGTTGATTTCAGGTTCAGTCACACCTGCAGTACAACCACTTAAACTAAGTATAGCAAAAAAAAGTGTAATAGTAGTGAGTAGGGTCTTTTTCATTAATTGTATTCCAAGAGTAATAAGATTTCTGTTATAATTATAGCAATTTTAGTTCCACATACAAAGGATTTTCACAATGTCATTAAGAGAAACAATAAGTACAGATGTAAAGAATGCTATGAAAGCAAAAGAGACCAAGAAACGTGATGCACTTCGCCTGCTTATGTCAGCATTTAAACAGATAGAAGTTGATGAGAGAAAAGAGCTTAGTGATGATGATGTTATCAAAATCATTCAGCAACAAGTAAAACGCCGTAATGATGCAGCAACTCAGTATAGAGATGCAGGTCGTGATGATTTACTACAGATAGAACTTGATGAGATAGCGTTTTATGAAGTCTATCTTCCAGCACAGATGAGTGATGAAGATCTTACAACAGCACTTCAAAGCATTATAGAGAAAGTGGGTGCTTCAACTATGAAAGACATGGGTAAAGTGATGGGAATGGCATCAAAAGAGTTAGCTGGAAAGGCTGATGGTAAACGTATAAACGAGTGTGTTAAAACGCTATTAGGATAGAGATTTTTCTCTATCTACCAGTCATCTAAAACAAAACCTTTTGGCTCCTCTTCGACCTCTTTTACTTCTATGTTTTCATTTATTTCTGGCTCTTGAATCTTTTTTACTTGAGGCTTACTCATCTGCTCATCAAACTGTAGTTCTAAACCTTTACTTGTCATTACAAAACCATTGACATGTAGTTTTCCATCGTGAATCTGGTTATGGTGATCTTTACAGAGTGGTATGAGGTTATGTTTGTTATCTTTATGAAAGTGACCAATGAACCCTGCACTATCCGCTAAACTTCTCTGTGAGATATGATGCACATCTTCAGCCATAGCACCACAGATAACACACTTGGTCACATAGAGTTCTTTGTTGTACTTGCTTTTTTTCTTCTTCACTAAAAGTTCAAGCTCATCAAAATCATTTGAGAGTCGTTTTCGTATAGCGTTTGCAGTCTCTAAGAACTCACTATCCATATGTAGAGATTTTGCAAACTCTAGTCCATAAATGCTACTTCCACTTCCCTCTTGTAAAACACGGTTAAAAACTAGTTTATCACTCCCCTCGTCATACTCTACACTAAGGTGTAAATCAACGACATTATCAAGTCGTGTTATCTCCTGCATAGTTGAGAGTTGATGGAGGTGTGTGGCGAAGAGAAATAGACAGCGAGTATTTGAAAGTTTCTTGATGGCACTTGCAACTATAGCAACACCTGAGAGTGTCTCAGTTCCATGACTAATCTCATCTCCTAAAACTAAAGAGCGAACAGTCGAACGGTTAAATATATTTTTAAGTTCAAGCATCTCAACTGCAAAGGTTGAGAGTCCTTTTGCAAGATTGTCTTTAGAGACTATGCGAGTAAAAAGTGAGTCAAAGATACTAAATTTCATCACAGCAGCACTCACAAAAAATCCAGACTGTGCCATAAGTGTTGCTATACCTATACTCTTCATCAGTGAAGATTTACCGCTAGAGTTGATTCCATAGAGTAAAACGCCATTAATCGGATGACCATCATGCACACTCACTTCTAACATTACAGTCTCGGGATGGGGAAGATCCATATACTCACGGTTTCCCATCACTATGTCATTTGGAACATAGAGACCACCACGCTCTTGTATCTCTATGAGAGGATGGCGAAGTTGCATTATCTGCATAAAGTTTTCATCATTTTTAGCTTCTACTATCATAGGGCGAGAGTGTTTGTACATCTGTGCCACTTTTGAAGAGCTCACCCCAACATCAAGGTCTGAAACATAAGCTATAACACGATCAAAAAGAAGTGAGTATCTTCGCTCATATACACCTTGTAGTTGAATATATCTATCTTTAACAAGAGTCACGATTTTTCGTCGATTTTTCATAATACGATCAGAGAGATCATCTGTAAATGCGGAAGTGATTTTTACAGAGTTAGTCAACTTTTTAACATTAAACTCACAAAAATACTCATCTTTTTTAAACTCACTCTCCATCAAAGAGTAGCGGTTTTTAGAGAGTGATATGTAGTACCCCTCTTTCTCTAAAAGCCCTAATGTTACAAGGCGACTTGAACTTCCAGCATTCACACTCAGTAAAATAGCCTCTATCTTTTTAATAATGTCACTAAATGCTAAAAGCATTACACCATTCTCTTTGACAAGTGTATCTATCGCTTCATCAACACCACTCATCAAAAAGTTTTCATCTACTGTATTGTTTGTAAAACGCCGTGAGACATCAAGGTCTATGCTCTTTGAGATATCACGAAGAAACTCATCCACTTCAGACTCATGAAATGGTGTCTTTTGAATCTTATGTTTTTTGACATACAACATCAACTCTTTCACACAGAGCATAGAGTCATACACATGGTTCATCTCAAAAGGATGTAGTCTTCCAAGGTTAAGTCTACGAGAGAGTCTCTCTAAGTCATAAACACCGCGCATAGTCTCATCAAGATGACGAGTATGTGAACTTACTCGCTCTATGAGGTTATAACGGCGTTCTAACTCACTCTGCTCCATTATAGGGTTAAGCAGACGCTCTTTAAGTAGACGACGTCCTATCGCCGTTGCACTTCTATCCATCATTTTAAGAAGTGTAAACTCTCTTCTATCTTTAGAGATGATGCCCATCTGCTCAAGTGCATTGTTTCCAAGGTACATAAAACGGCGGTTATCTATTAAACGAGGAAGTGACATTTTTTGTACTATATGATAGTCATGTTCTATAACAAAGTGAATTAAAATTGCTAAGGACTCTGTTATCATAGGAGAGCGTTCTAGGTCAAGATGCTCAATGGGTGAGAGAAGAGAATGTATCTGATACACCTCTTTAAAGAGTTCATTTTGAAACTCTATCTTAGGTCTTTGGTTATTTACAGAGTAGTGGTAGTGTTCTGGTATCTCTAAGTACTGCATCACATGACGCTGGTCATCTATGCCATCTAAAAATGTTACTACAATCTCACTAGTTCTATACACATTTAGAAGGTTAAAGACTTCATCAAGAGCATAAGAGGGATCTTCACTCGTTGAGTGTGTCTCATAGAGCCAAGTTTTTCCCGTTGTTACATCAAGAGCCGAGTAGCCAACAGTGTAGATATCTTTGTACTTGTCAACTAAGATAGAGACTATGTAGTTGTCATCATTATCTACTATATGATCAAAGTTTGTCCCTGGTGAGACTATTTGAGAGATATAACGGCTTATTTTTGGAGGGTTTCCCTTCTGTTTTACAACAATTACTGTATATTTTTGCTCTTGAATGAGACGGTTTAAGTAGCGTTCAAAACTTACAGCAGGAACACCAGCAAGAAGTGGGTTTCTATCTGAGTTTTCAATAATATTTTTATTTTTTTTCGTAAGCTGTATGTTTAGAAGTTCGGCTATCTCTTTAGCTTTTCCAACCTGTTCTTCATCATTATTTACTTCATAGACCTCATAAAAAGTACCTATTTCCATAAAAACAACAGTATCTTTTCCATATTTCTCTTCGAAATATCTTTGTAGGTCAAAATAGGTTTGGGTGAGAAGTCTCTCTTTGTTATTGAGGATGCTGCTTACGTCGGATGATTTCATGAGTCACTTTTACTGAAAATTTATTATAAAGATTATAACATATTTTCAGAATTTGCCTTAGCCTTTTAGCTCTTTAATCGCAGCATAGGCCTCATTAAGTCTTTTTGTTTTCTCTTCTGAAAATTCTAGCATATCTTTAGGTAAGCCCTTACTCACTAAAGAGTCATAATGATGCTCTTTCATAAGTCTTCTATAGTTCTTTTTCACAACACTAAAGTCATCACTAGGACTACACTCTAACTCAGCATAATATGCTTCCATTTTATTTACAGATGGCGTTTGGTTAAATGCCCCACCACTACTGTTTGAGTAACTTGTATGAGAGTAGTTTGTGTAACTATACGAACCACCATTTTTTCGAGCCTGCTCAAATGCACGAAAAGCTTCAGCATAAAGAAATTTTCCACCGATAAGAAGAAAAAATGTAAATGGGAAAAAAAGAATTCGAGGAGCAAAAATAAGAAGTAAAATCCCAATCACTACACTTCCAAATACAAATCCAAGCCACATAACCTCTAAAAAAATTCCAAGAGCGATAAATGAGAGTCCAATTATTTTATTCATTAATAGATATCCTTAATTATTGGCAGAAGTATATCCAAAAATCATCTCTAGTTTGTAATAGTAAAATTTTATGATTATTTTTAAAAGTCTTCAAGTGGTGGAGAATGAGAGATTCGAACTCTCGGTACAGTTACCCGTACGCATCCTTAGCAGGGATGTGGTTTCAGCCGCTCACCCAATTCTCCGTTTGAAGACTGCAATTATAGTTACTGTATCATAATAGTTAGCTTAAAGTTGTGCTAAAATTCTAGAAACTACATCAGAAGGGTCTTTTGCTTGATAAATTGGACGACCAACAACAATAAAGTCAACTTTTGCCTCTTTGGCAAATGCAACATCAGCAACTCTCTTTTGATCTCCAGCATCTTCCCCAAAAGGTCTTATACCAGGAGTTAATGTCATAAAACTTTTACTTGTAATATTTTTTATAGAAGCAGATTCAAAAGCAGAACAGACAACACCATCAAGTCCACTATCCATCGCATCTTTTGCAAACTGATCTGCTTTACTTGCTATATCTTTCTCATAAACAGCAGAGAACTCCTCTTCACTAAAGGATGTAAGAGCTGTCACAGCTAAAACAATAGGACGATTGTCATACTTCGCTAGACGCTGCATAACTGTCTTCATCGCTCTTTTTCCTGCACTAGCATGAATATTAAACATATCTACACCAAGCCCCATAATAGACTCAGCTGAGTCTGCCATAGTATTGGGAATATCATAAAGTTTTAAGTCTAAAAATATCTTAAAGTCAGGGTTGATTTTTTTAATAGCTTTGAGGAAATCCTCGCCATCACGAATGTAAGTACGAAGTCCAACTTTAAGCCAGACATCGTGAGCTTTAATTTTTTCAATTAAAGCTAAATTTTCTTCTTTTGTAGATAAGTCAAGTGCAACACATAATTCCATAATATTCTCTCTGTAAGTTAATTATGAAATTATAGCGTTTATTCTTTTTGTAGATATTATCCGTTAACCATTTTTTCTAAAGTAGCAACAATAGAAGGATCTTCTAGTGTTGAGATATCTTGAGTGATTTTCTCACCCTTAGCGATAGTACGTAAGATACGACGCATGATTTTTCCAGAACGAGTTTTAGGTAAGCCTGGTGCAAAAACCATATCATCACATAGAGCAATGTTACCAATCTCTTTTTTGATGATACCGTTGATAGTTTTCACTTCTTCAACCTCATCAGCCACACCCTCATCAGATTTTAAAACAATGTATGCAAAGATACCCTCACCTTTAAGCTCATGTGGTTTACCAACAACTGCAACCTCAGCTACATTTGAGTGTTTTTTGATAGCCGCTTCAACCTCAGCAGTTCCCATACGGTGCCCACTTACATTGATAACATCATCAGTACGACCTGTGATAGTTATATATCCATCTTCATCGTAACGTGCACCATCACCAGTAAAGTAAACTGCTTTACCATCTTTTTTTACATCGCCGAAGTATGATTTTTTATAACGCTCTTCATCGCCCCAAACGCCACGAATCTGTGCTGGCCAAGGTTTAGTGATACACATATAACCAGTCTCACCAACATCCATCTTCTCACCAGTAACAGGGTCTAAAATCTCAGCCATAATTCCTGGAAGTGGAAGTGTTGCACAAGCAGGTTTAATAGGAGTAGCCCCAGGAAGTGGAGAAACTATATGCCCACCAGTCTCAGTCTGCCAATAAGTATCTACGATAGCACACTTAGAGTTACCAACCTCTTCGTAGTACCATTTCCAAGCAGGTGGATCGATCGGCTCACCAACTGTTCCAAGAACTTTAAGGCTTGAAAGGTCATACTTCTTAGGCTCATCTTCACCCATTTTGTGTAAAACACGGATAGCTGTAGGAGCAGTATAAAACTGGTTAATTCTATGGTTTTCAACCATCGCCCAAGGACGACCAGCATCAGGGTGTGTAATAACACCCTCAAACATTACAGTCGTTGCACCCATTGCAAGTGGTCCATAAACTATATAAGTATGCCCCGTAATCCAACCAACATCAGCAGTACACCAGTAAGTATCATTCTCTTTAACGTCAAAAACCCACTCCATAGTCATCTGTGCCCATAAAATATATCCAGCAGAGTTATGCTGTACACCTTTTGGTTTACCAGTTGAACCTGATGTGTAAAGTAAGAAAAGAGGATCTTCCGAGTCCATCGGTTCTGCATCACATTTTGAAGACTTATCTTTGATTAACTCATTATAAGAGTAGTCACGACCTGATTTCCAAGTTACATCTTCATTGTTACGCTCTACTACAAGAACTTTTTCAACTGGAGTATCACCCTCTAGAGCAGCATCAACAACAGGTTTGAGCATATATGGTTTAGTCTTACGGTAAGCACCATCAGCAGTGATAACTACCTTAGCCTCAGCATCTTCGATACGGTCTTTAAGTGCTTCAGAAGAGAATCCACCAAATACAATAGAGTGAATAGCTCCAATACGTGCACAAGCGAGCATCGCATAAGCTGCTTCAGGAATCATTGGCATATAGATAACAACTCTATCACCCTTAACAACTCCGAAGTCCTCTTTAAGTAGGTTAGCAAAACGGTTTACATTTTTATAAAGATCTAAGTATGTGATAGTCTGAACATCACCACGATCACCTTCAAAAATGATAGCCGCTTTATTTTTGCGTGTATCTAAATGACGATCTATACACTGGTGTGCAACATTGAGTTTACCACCATCAAACCATTTTACAAAAGGAGCTTTAGACTCATCTAAAACATTTGTAAATGGCTCAATCCAGTCTATTTTTTCTTTTGCTGCATCGCCCCAAAAACCTTCATAGTCATCTGTAGCTTTTTTCATTAATGAATGGTATTCATCCATACTACCTATATT
>Ga0256836_1000117_pt1 | contig 47788 bp, 43 predicted proteins | sample 4561380metaG_FD_185974 | JGI IMG/M metagenome (GOLD analysis project Ga0256836, IMG submission 185974) | Hydrothermal vent microbial communities from Guaymas Basin, Mexico - 4561-380 | ecosystem: Environmental > Aquatic > Marine > Hydrothermal vents | place: Mexico: Guaymas Basin | collected...
TGAAACTTTTTGGAACAGATGGTGTGCGTGGCGAGGCAGGAAGCTTTTTAAGTGCAGAAGTAGCGATGAAAATTGCTATGGCAGCAGGGATTTATCTTAAAAAAGATGCAAAAACGAATAAGATTTTAGTCGGTAAAGATACTAGACGAAGTGGTTATATGATAGAGAATGCACTTGTGAGCGGTCTTACTGCCGTTGGTTTTGATGTTGTTGAAGTTGGACCTATGCCAACACCTGCCATTGCATTTATCACTGAAAATATGCGCTGTGATGCCGGAATTATGATATCTGCTTCACATAACTCCTTTGAAGATAACGGAATCAAGTTTTTTGACGGGCACGGAGATAAATTCAGTAAAGAGGTAGAAGGAGAGATAGAGAGTATCTATTTTAATGAAGAACTTTTACGTAACTCTCAAGTAACTGGTAAAGCAATAGGAAAAGCAAAACGCATAGATGATGTAATAGGGCGCTATATAGTACAGCTTAAAAACTCTTTTCCTGTTGAGATGAGCCTGCAGGGTATGCGGATAGTTCTTGATACTGCAAACGGAGCAGCATATAAGGTAGGTCCTACTGTTTTAGAAGAGCTTGGCGCTGAGGTGATTGTACTGCATAATGAACCAGACGGTTTTAATATTAATGAGAACTGTGGAGCACTGCATACCAAAGATCTTAAAAATGCTGTTATCAAGTATAGAGCAGACTTGGGGATTGCTCTTGATGGTGATGCAGATCGTGTTGTTATTGTCGATGAGAAGGGTGAAGTAGTTGACGGTGATCAGCTTATTGGTGCTTTGGCTGTTGCATTGCATGAAGAGAATCGTCTTAAAGGTGATGGTGTTGTTGTTACCGTAATGAGCAATGCAGGGCTTGATGAGTATCTGCGTGAGCATGGACTTACACTTTACCGCTCAGATGTTGGTGACAAGAATGTATTAGAGCTAATGAAACAAAAAGGTATTAATTTCGGAGGAGAGCAGAGCGGACATATCATCTTACATGATTTTGCAAAGACAGGTGATGGCCTTGTAGCAGCCCTTGCTACTTTGGCACTTATTATTAAAAAAGGTAAAAAAGCTTCCGAGGTACTGCGTCCATTCAAACTCTATCCGCAACAGCTTGTTAATATGAATGTAAAAGAGAAAAAACCACTCAAAGATATCAAAGGTCTTGATACTGTTTTACTTGAGCTTGAGAAAGAGGGTCTGCGTCAGCTTATTCGCTACTCTGGAACAGAGAACAAACTCAGAGTGCTTCTTGAGGCAAAGGATGACAAGATTATAGATCTCAAGATGCAAGAGCTCATAGAGTTTTTACAAAAAGCGCTCAATGCATAACAAAACATTACGAATAAGTGCCATTATTCTCTTTGCGCTGGCAGGTATATTTATAATAGATCAGAATATAAAGCAGCTCTTTTTGGATGGGTATCGCTACTATGGTGAGTGTATTGATTTGATACTTGTCTACAACAAGGGTGTAGCTTTTTCGATGTTCGCTTTTTTGGCAGAGAATCTAAAATATATACAGCTTGTGCTTGTCAGTGGTGTTCTTATCTATCTGATATACCTGCAAAAAGTCTGCTACGCCTTGCCGGGAGGGATACTGCTTGGAGGAGCATTTTCAAACATATATGACCGATTTGTTCACGAGGGTGTTGTAGATATGGTTTATTGGCACTGTGGGTTTGACTTCGCTGTTTTTAACTTTGCAGATGTAATGATAGACTTTGCAGTATTATGGATACTCATTTTAAACTTTAAACCACACTTGTGTAAAAATTAATCGAAAAAAAAGTACATTTTTGGTATGATTGCCCAAAATAATATAAAAGTGCGAAGGAAATTGATGGAAATCAAAGCAAACAAAATTAATGGTGCAAATGCAGTAATCGAAGCAACAATCTCAATGGATGAGGTAAATGCTAACGTTGAAAAAATCGCTAAACAATTAGCTAAAACTGCAAATATTCAAGGTTTTAGAAAAGGAAAAGTTCCTGTTGCAATTATCAAAAAGCAGTATGGTCAAAAACTTGTAGAAGATGCAGAAGCAGAAGCACTTCGTGAAGTACTCAGTAAAGGTCTTAAAGAGTTAGACATCTCTAATGATGCACTTCTTGGTGAGCCAACAATCTCTAAGTTTGAAAAGTCTGATGACAAAATAGAAGTAGAGATCAAAGTGGCAATGCGTCCTGAGATCAATCTTGATGATGTAGATGCACTTGTTCCAGACTTCACAAAACCAGAAGTTACAGATGAAGAAGTAGAAGCAAGAATCAAAGAGATCGCTGAAGCACAGGCTCCGCTAGTTGACATTAAACGCAACCGTAAAATGAAAGAGGGAGATACTGCTGTTATCGACTTTGAAGGTTTTATTGACGGAGAGCCTTTTGAAGGTGGCAAGGGTGAGAACTTTGAACTTCTTTTAGGTTCAGGTCAGTTTATCCCAGGTTTTGAAGACCAACTTATCGGCGTAAAGCGTGATGAAGAAGTTGAGATTACTGTTACATTCCCAGAAGAGTACGGTGCAAAAGAGCTTGCTGGTAAAGAGGCAATGTTCAAAGTAAAAGTAAATGGTGTAAAAGTCAAAGATGATGTAGAGATCAACGATGAACTTGCACAAAAACTTTTAGCAAAAGAAGACGCTACTTTAGATGAGTTAAAAGCTGAAGTAAAAAAAGTGATTGAGCAGGAAAAACTTGCAAAACTTTACAATGATGAGCTAAAACCGAAACTTTTAGAAGCACTTGTAGAGAAACTTGACTTTGATCTTCCGGAGTTTGTTGTTGAGCAAGAGATTGATATGGCAGTAAACAAAAAAGCTTCAACTATGAGTGAAGATGAGATCAAAGAGCTTCGTGAAAATCCAGAAAAACTCAAAGAGTTGCGTGAGTCTTTCCGCGAAGAAGCAGAAAAAAGTGTAAAAGCTACTTTTATCATCGATGCACTTGCACAGAAACTTGGTATTAAAGTAGAAGAGCAAGAAGTAATGCAGACTATCTACTACGAAGCAATGCAGATGGGTCAAGATCCACAAAAAGCATTCGAGCAGTATAAAGCAGCAGGATACATTCCGGCTATTCAGATGTCTATGGTAGAAGACAGAGTTTTAACTGCACTTTTAAATAAGAAGATAGAAGAGTAATATGAGCTATATTCCATATGTAGTTGAAAAGACAGGGCGCGGTGAGCGCTCTTATGATATCTATTCACGTCTTTTAAAAGATCGTATAGTTATGCTTAGCGGTGAGGTTAATGATGCTGTTGCTTCTACTATTGTTGCACAGTTTTTATTCCTTGAAGCAGAGGACCCAGAAAAAGATATCTACTTTTATATCAACTCTCCGGGCGGTGTAGTAACTGCTGGAATGGCAATATTTGATACGATGAACTATATTCGTCCACATGTGGCGACTATCTGTATAGGTCAAGCTGCGTCAATGGGTGCTTTTTTACTCTCAAGTGGTGAAAAAGGCAAACGTTATGCACTTCCTCACGCACGTATTATGATTCACCAACCACTTGGTGGTGCACAGGGTCAGGCAACTGATATTGCCATTCAGGCAGAAGAGATTCTTCGCATGAAAAAAGAGCTCAATGAGATCTTGGCTGAAAATACAGGTCAAGATGTTAAAACAATAGAGGCTGATACTGATCGTGACAACTTTATGAGTGCGCAAGAAGCGTGTGATTATGGCATGATCGATGAGGTTCTTACAAAGAGCGATAAAGAGTAAAAGGGGAAGTGATGGCAGGTACATTAAAGAAAAAGAAACGTAGAAATATAGATGCAGTACTGCCAGAAGTTGAACCAACGACAGTTGTTAACAGTTTAGATGTAGATACTGCTTCAAGCGATATTGAGATCTATGCAAAAGAGGTCTTAAACTCACTTATATCTGACAACCTGCCTCCAACCCCAAATAACTACTCACTCTATTTTGATAGACTTTTAGAAAATAAGAGTGAGAGCTTACGTAAGCAGATTCATTCTATTTTAGAACTTGAAGAGAGTAATGAAGCAGAAACTACCATCGCATTAGAGCAAAGCCTTAAACAAGGTTTTGCATCTATTAAAAATATTTTGAATGTTACAGCAAGTTTATATAAAAATATGTCATTAATGACAAAGATCTTAGAAAAACGTAAAGAAGAGCTTAGTAAAAAACCAGAAGCAAATAGTGCATTAAGTATCATTGCAACACTAGAAAATGATGTCAATAAGCTTAACTCCATTTTAAAAACACAAAGCTCTCAAATGAGAAGTATCTATGACGATACAGCTAAAATTGTAAAAAATGTTGAGAATGAGACAATTTTTGACAATCAGTACGGAGTATATAACAAACGCTACTTATTGACAAAGATTGAACAAGAGATAGGGCTTATTAAAGAGTTTAAACATAAGAGCTCTCTTATTATGATAGAGCTCTCACGTGACTTGAAGAAAAGTATTAAAAATGATAAGGCCATTAAGCTTATGGTGCGTACAATCGCAAGACTTCTTTTAAAGACTTCAAGAAGAAGCGATATCGTTGCGCATTATGGTAATGGTGTTTTTGCGATGCTTTTAAAACATACAGATATAGAGAGTGCAAAAAAAGCGAGTGAGCGTCTGTGTGATCTTGTCTCGAACTCCAACTTCTTTTTGGCAGACCGTGAGATTCAGCTCAAAATCGCTATAGGAATCACTAACATTGATCCTGAATTCTCGGTAGAAGAGATAGTAGTAAGTGCTCTTGACGGGATAGAAAAAGCATATGAGTTACCAAACCATGACTTTGCAGTTTCATTACGAAAATAGGTGAAAAAGATGAAATTAGAGATTGTAGAATATCCAGATAAACGTTTACGTGAAGTATCTAAAGAGGTAAAAGTTTTTGATGAAAAACTTCATAAACTTTTAGATGCTATGAATCCATTGATGATAAATACAAATGGAATAGGTCTAGCAGCTATTCAGGTGGCACATCCTATTCGTGCATTGATTTTAAACATTCCAAATGAAGATGGCGAACAACCACCTGAGAACTTGTTAGAGATTATCAATCCTGTAATTGTTGAAAAATCTGGTGAGACAACTTATCAAGAGGGTTGTTTGAGTGTTCCTCAGTTTTATGAAGATATTAAGCGTTGTGAAAAAGTGACTATCAATTATCAGGACAGACATGGAAATACAAAACGTCTGGAGGCTGATGGACTAATGGCAATTGCTATACAGCATGAGATGGATCATTTAGAGGGAATTTTGTTTATAGATAAACTCTCCTATGCTCGTCGTAAAAAGTTTGAAAAAGAGTATAAAAAACTTCAAAAAGAACGTAAAGCGAAAAAATCTGCATAAAAATATGGCAATCTGCCATATTTTCTCCAAATTATCACTTATTAAAATTATGATAGTGCAAATCAAAAGAGGTTTGCAGTATGAAAAAACTCAAATGTGCCACATATGAAGGGCTGGATGCCAAGGTTGTTGATGTAGAGCTTACACTTACAAAAGGTCTGCCTTCTTTCTCTATAGTCGGCTCAGCTACCGCACTTACATCAGCAGGCTCCAATGAACGCATTAAATCTGCATTGCTTAGTAATGAATACAAATTTCCTCCAAAACGCATTACTATCAATCTGGCACCAAGTGATGACTTTAAAAAGAGTGGCAGCCAGTTTGACTTAAGTATTGCGCTGCTTATTGCAATGGCTGAGCGTGAAGCAGATTTTTCGGAGTGGTTTGTATTTGGAGAGCTTGGACTCGATGGCGAGGTTAAAGAGAATCGCCAGCTCTATGCACTTATTCTCTCTTTGGCAAATCAAAATCTTATACAAAAAGCAGTAGTACCAAAAGCAGCACTGCAAAAGCTTTCAAAGATTCCATATATTGACTTTTATGGAGTGGATTCATTGCGTGAGGCAAAGGAGCTTTTTGAAAATATTGAGCAAATTAAAGCACATACAAAAAGTGCCAGCCTTGAGCATGATTTTTATGAGATTGATGGCATAAAATACTATTATCAAAAAAAGTATCCTGAAAATTTCATAGATGTAAAGGGTCAAGAGGTGGCAAAACGTGCGGCACTTATTGCTGCGGCAGGATTTCATAATATTTTGCTAGAAGGTAGTCCAGGATGTGGCAAGAGTATGATAGCCTCTCGTCTGCGTTATATCTTGCCACCGATGACAAATGAAGAGATACTTGAAGTTGCCAAACTACAAACACTTAATATGCAAGAGCCTGACTTTAAGCCTCTGCGTCCCTTCATAGCCTCTCATGCGACTTCAACACCGGCGAGTATCTTTGGTGGCGGACAAGGCAAGATTGGCGAAATAGGGCTTGCAAACAAGGGCATACTCTTCTTTGATGAACTGCCACACTTCTCTGCTAAGGTTTTAGAGTCGTTGCGTGAGCCACTACAGGAAAATCGTATACGTATAGGGAGAATAAATCAGCGTCTGGTCTATGAGACAAACTTTTTGTTTGTAGCGGCGATGAACCCGTGCCCTTGTGGTAACCTGTTGGATGAGACAAAAGAGTGTAGGTGTAATGAACTTGAAATCCAGCGTTATAAAAACAGACTCTCTGATCCTTTTTTAGATAGGATTGACTTAAATGTGGTAATGCAAAATGTAAGCAGCAGTGATAAGCCGAGTTTAAGCTCAAAAGAGATGCACAAAGAGGTGGTTCGAGCGCACATATTTGCAAAAGAGCGCGGGCAAAAAAACTTTAACGGCAAGATGAGCGATACTGAGATAGAGGAGTTCTGTGTGATGAGTGATGCAGCAGCAGAGGTTCTAGATATGGCTGTGCAACGATTTGCTCTTTCGTTTCGCAGTATTAAAAAAGTACAAAAGGTCTCTCGTACCATTGCTGATCTGGCAGAGTCAAAGCTTATAGAAAAAGAGCACCTTTTAGAGGCGCTCTCTTATCGGCGTAGGTAGCCAAATTTATTTTGGATACCGTTATACATTTTAGACGGAGTCTAAACTCTCATTTGCAAGAGCAAATGAAGCTTTAGTGGCCCAAGCGGCCTTAGTGTAGGTAGCCAAATTTACTTTGGATACTGTTATACATTATAGTACGTCGCTTCAGGATGATACACCACCATCGCACTTGTTGACTGCTCAGGATGTATCTGGAAGGTTTCACTCAGCTCTATGCCATACTCTTCAGGCTTTAAGAGGTTAAAGAGTGGTCGATTTAGTTCGAGGTCAGGGCAGGCTGCATAGCCAAAGGAGTAGCGGCTTCCCTGATAGCGGTTCATGCGTACATCTGCAAGTGTTGCTCCCTCATCTTTTGCAATAATACCAAGATCAAGTCGAATCTGTTTGTGTGCAATCTCAGCCAGAGCCTCAGCCAGCTCAACACCAAGCCCGTGAAACTGGTAGTACTCTGTATAGTCACCGCGCTCATATATCTCACGCTCAACCTCACTCAGCTTACTTCCGGCACTCACGCAGGTAAAAGCAACAACATCATGGCGGTCATTGTGAAAGAAGTCACTCAGTGCTCGGTGTGGTTTTTTACGCTGTCTTGGGAAGGTAAATACCTCTTCAGCACGTCCGATGATATCTTTGAGCGGTTCACGGTTGACTTCATCTTCTGAGTGCCATCCTTCGTTTTCAGGAAAGACGAGCAGTGAGTTGTCATCACTGCGGCATGGCCAGTAGCCATACAAAATGGTTGGCTCAAAGAGTTTCTCTTCTAAAAAGCGTTTTTTGAGCTTCTCGTATGCAGGCCATACAACTTCATCAAGCTGCTTTTCATAAGCCTCTTTGCTCATGCCCTTAGAGCTGTAACCCCAACGCGATTTAAAAAGAAGTTTATGGTTAATCCACTCAAAAGCCATCTCAACTTGCTGCTGTGTTAGTTTAAGTTCACGACGACCCCAAAATGGAGGTGTAGGAACTGGTACATCACGAGAAGGCATTTTAATCTCTTCTACAGGAGGAATAGCAATTTCTTCTTTTTTCTCTTTTTTAGGAGCTTCTGGAGCATCTGGGTGGAGGTTTGTATCCATATTACCCGCTTCGATGCGGCTCATTGCCGTAACACCGTCAAAGGCATCCTTGCAGTAAAAGATTGGCCCGCTGTATGCAGGACGACAGAAATCATCGATAAATCCGCGCGTGAGCGCTGCACCACCAAGAAGCACAGGGATGGTGATGCCTTTTTCTTCGAGAGTTTTGAGGTTTTCTAGCATCACTTGTGTTGATTTTACCAAAAGACCACTCATGCCGATTGCTGAGATGTTTGGATCATCAAGTGTCTCTAGGAACTGGTCAAGCTCTACTTTGATACCGAGATTTTTGACTTTGTAACCGTTGTTTGAGAGGATGATATCGACAAGGTTTTTCCCAACATCATGCACATCTCCCTTTACTGTTCCAAGAACGAGTGTTGTATCGACTGCTTTTTCAACTTTTGGCAGGTAGGGGTTGAGATAATCAACTGTCTTTTTCATCGTCTCTGCAGACTGCAATACAAACGGCAACTGCATCTGACCACTTCCAAAGAGCTCACCGATAACTTTCATACCATCGATGAGAATCTCATTAACAATCTTTTCAGGAGCGATGCGGTGGCGCACCTCTTCTATAAGAGGGATCATTCTATCTTTATCCCCATCCATAAGCAGTTTGGCGATTTTTTCTTCATCGCTCATAGCCAGGTACTCAGCATCAACAGCGTCATTGTCCACTGCCTCTTTTGTGCTGAAGTGTTCTATAAACTTAAAGAGTGGATCTTCTCCACGGTTGAAGATAAGGTTGTCACAGATCTCCTGATCTTCTTTTGGAATCTTGTTGATTGGAATGATATGTTTTACATTGATAATGACCGATGTAAGCCCAGCCTCTAGACAGTGGTGTAAAAACATGGAGTTTAGATACGGTCTGGCATCTTTATCAAGTCCAAAAGAGATGTTTGAGAGTCCCAGTGTCGTTCCAACTTCAGGGTGGCGTTTGCGCAGCTCTCTGATGGCTTTAATGGTGTTGATTCCCGCATCACGGTACTCTTCATCACCACTTGCAAGGGTAAAGGTAAGTACATCAAAGACAAGATCCTCTTTTTTTAGCCCGTGACGCTTGGTAGCGAGTTTGATGATGCGTTCGGCAACTTCTAGTTTTTTCTCAACTGTCTTAGCCATACCGACTTCATCGATAGTAAGACAGACAAGTGCTGTACCAAACTTTTTGGCCAGTTGACACACTTCATCAAACTTCTCTTCACCATCTTCAAGGTTTACTGAGTTGAGTATTGGGCGACCACCGATATTTTTAAGAGCAGTTTCAAGGCCTTTTGTCTGTGTTGAGTCTGGCATAAGAGGGATGGGAATCTTTTGGTTGTACATTCCCATAACAGCGTTCATATCTTTTGTCTCATCACGACCGGCAAAGCCGACATTGACATCAAGAACATGCGCACCGGCACGAACCTGCTGCTGTGCTACTGAGAGTGTACCCTCATAATCTTCGGCTAAAAGCAGCTCACGGAAGGCTTTTGAACCTGTCGCATTACTTCGCTCACCCATAAGCAGGGGTGCTGGCTCTTGCATAAGCGGTACTGTTGAGAAGAGGGAAGCCAGAGAGTTCTCATGGCTGCCACTTGGTGCTTTTGGTGTGATGTTGGCGACTCTCTCAACCAGTGCACGGATGTGCTGCGGTGTTGTTCCACAGCATCCACCCAAAAAGCTTACACCGTCATACTTTAAGAAGTTCTCCTGCTTGTCGGCAAACTCATCAGGACCCATTGGGTAGTAGGTGTAGCCTCCACGGTTTTGTGGCAGACCTGCATTTGCGTGAACCGAGATAGGTTTTGCCCAAAGTTCTGAGAGCGTTTTTACATGTTTTTCAACCTGTTCAGGTCCTGTTCCACAGTTAAAGCCAAGTGAGATGATGTTAAAAGGCTCCATAATCGTAGCAATGGTTTGTGCATCTGTACCTATAAGCATAGAGCCACTCAGTTCAATAGTTACTGAGACCATAATGGGGATTTCAACTCCTCTTTGGCGGCTTGCCTCTTCACAGGCGTGCAGTGCTGCTTTTATCTGGAGTGGATCTTGACATGTCTCAAGAAGAAAGACATCAACCCCTCCGTCAATAAGTGCTAGACAAAACTCGGTATAACCCTCAAACATCTCATCGTAGGTAATGTGTCCCAAAGATGGCAGTTTTGTTCCCGGACCAATCGAGCCAAGACAAAAGCGTGGATGCTCAGGTGTAGAGAACTTCTCACACTGCTTCTTTACAAGCTCTGCTCCGGCACGCGTGAGCTCATAAGCACGATGGCCAATTTGATACTCATCGAGAACCCAGCTAAAAGAGCCAAAAGTATTGGTTGTAATAAAGTCTGCTCCGGCAGTAAGGTATGCATGAAAGATATCATTCATAACTTCGGGAGCTGTAACATTTAAGAGTTCGTTACACCCCTCATTACCTTCCCATGCCTCTTTTGGAATCTGATCATCGCGTTGTTGCAGCTGTGTACCCATGGCACCGTCAATGATAAGTGGGCGTTTTTTGATAGTCTCTAAGATATACTCTTTTGTAGTCATCTGTAATCTTTTTTGATAGTTTATTGTTCTTATTTTAGCTAAAGAGTGCATAAAAACTTCTTGTATAAAATGTTCACTCGCTTTTTTTTAGAAAAAATAAGAGAAAATGACGAAATAATGAAAAAAACTATTGACTTAATTCGTCAAATATGGCTATAATGACGATGAAAATCAATAATAAGAGAGGTTTTATCGTTATATGGTAATAGCTTACATAAGACCGGACAAGAATTTTGCACCTGCTCATGAGCAATTGCAGATGATAAATTCTTATGCCATCGCTAACAATCTTGTTATTGATGATGAGTTTGTTGACTATACATCACAGAACAAACGTCTTGAAGAGAGAAAAGAGGTAACACAATACTTCCAATCAAAACAAAAGGCGACTCTACTGATTTGTGATGTATGGGTGCTTACAACAAATATGGAAGATTTGATTCAGATGTTTTCCTGCCTTTTAAAAAATGAGCTTAGTGTTCATTTTATAAAACAATCTGTTATAATGACACAACAAAGCAGTGCGATGCTCGTACTTGGTCTGATGGATCAACTGCGTCAGCGAGTGCAGAATGAATCTAAGCGGGTTATCGGACGCCCAAAAGGGAGTCGTTCAAGCTCTAAGTTTGATGTTTATATAAATGAGATACTTCGTTTTATCAAAGAGGGTAAAAGTGTAAGTGAGATGGCAAGAATTTTAGGTGTGAGTCGTAGCTCACTAAAAGATTATATTGAGTCACGCGAACTCAAACAAGTAGCATTTGGATCACTTTTACCAGAGGCACCAAATGATGCAGAAGCACAGGTAATTAATACTATTACTTGTCCAAATTAAGATTATATGGAGATAATAAATGAGTGAAGAGAAAAAAAAGGGTATTAAAATACCAACACCGTGGAGAATCAAACGTTACTATTTTTATGCGATAGTAACTATTGTTGCACTGGTTCTTCCTTGGATTAAAGTAAATGGAAATCACTTTTTTCTATTAAGTTTTGACAAGATGAAATTGCACCTTGCATTTGTTCAGTTTGATATGCAAGAGCTCTATTTAATGCCGTTTTTGTTAATGATTCTCTTTTTGGGTATCTTTGGTATGACTGTTCTGGGTGGTCGTGTTTTTTGTGGTTGGGTTTGTCCTCAAACAACTTTCCGTGTAATTTTTCGTGATCTTATCGAGACAAAACTTTTAAAATTAAGAAAGCGTATCGGTAACAAACAACAAGAACCAGATATGAGTAAGCCTGAAAATAAGGTGAAAAAAGCGATAGCTATTGCCATTTGGGCACTGTTGGCTGTTATTGCGGGTGCTGACTTTATGTGGTATTTCATTCCACCGGAAGATTTCTTTAAATACCTGCAAAACCCAAGTGAACATATGGTAATGATTGGTTTTATTATTGGTGTTGCGGCATTTTTAATTTATGACATTGTATTTTTAAAAGAGAACTTCTGTATCTATGTATGTCCTTACTCTCGTGTTCAGTCGGTTCTTTACGATGAACATACGGTTATGGCTATCTATGATGAACACCGTGGTGGTAAAATCTATGATAATGAACAAAATGTTCATCATAAACTAGTTCATAATCAAAAAGAGCTGCATGAGCTTGATCCTGATGCCGAGTGTACAACCTGTGAGAAGTGTGTGACGGTATGTCCGACACATATTGATATTCGTAAAGGATTGCAGCTTGAGTGTATCAACTGTCTTGAGTGTGTAGATGCCTGTACAACAGTTATGGGGAAACTTGGAAAACCTTCTCTTGTTACATGGTCTAGTGAGTATGAGATCATTGAGCGTAAAGGTAAGACAAAATACTTCCGTCCAAAAGTTATTGGATATATGGCTCTTTTAGTGATTATCAGTATTATTTTGGGTTATATGGGAAGTCACAAAGAACATATGCTTTTAAATATCAATAAAGAGGCGCGTCTGTACTCTCTAAAACATCTTCCTGATGGTAAATTTAGAGTAGATAACTCATATATATTTTTACTTCAAAATACGCAAAATGAGCCTATGAAATATTATTTTGAAGTTGTTCCGCCAAAAGGTATGGAAGGTAAAATTACTATTGTTAAACCGACAAAACCTTTTAAAGTTCTTCCGAATGTCAAGAAGAAAAAAATTGTTACACTCAGAACAACTGAGATGTTGGCTAACAACCCTAGAAAAGATACTATTATTCCTATCAAGATACATGCTTATGCACTTGATAAAAATGGTAAACCAAGTGAAAAGATCTCTGTATGGAGAGATTCGACTTTTGTTTTCCCAAAAGCGACACTGCTCAAACAACAGTAGTAATCTGCTTTTAACATAAAATAAGCTAAACTCACATAGATAGCATCTTATCTATGGAGTTTACTTATGCTAAAAACTATTAAGATTTTTGCAGTATTTTTTATACTTTATACACTACTTGGTTTTTTTCTTCTTCCCAAACTTCTTTTACCAAAAATTGAAAAAACACTTAATAATGAACTCAATGCTACAACAACAATAAATGCGCTCTCTTTAAACCCTTTAACATTTACTCTGCGTCTCTCAGGGATAAGAATCAATGAAAAAGTCAGTGATAAGAAACTCCTAGAACTTGCATATGCTGAGGTAGATGTTGATCCACTTGAGATGCTTTATGGAACGATTTCCGTTGGAGAGATATATCTGCAAAAGCCAACACTTTATGCCGCTGTTGACAAGAAGGGCAGGCTCAATCTTTTAAAAATTATAAAGCAAAAAAACAAAGAATCAGAAGTTACTGAACAAGAAGATACAAACAGCTCAATGATGCCAATCATACTCAAGAAGTTTGTTTTAAATGATGGTCTTTTTTATTTTGATGACAATTCAAAAGCAGAGCCTTTTCATATCGAACTGCATCAGCTTTTTGTAGAGCTGCATGACCTTGATACTCGAAACTTAAAAGAGGGTGGAGTGCATCTGAAGACAAAAATAGCACAAAGTGGTCATATAGAACTCTACAGTAAAATAGAGAGTGTTGAGCCTTTGATCTTGAGTGGGAGCTTTGGCTTTGAGATAGATGATCTCTCAAAAGAGTTTGCCTATGTAAAAGAGAGAGTGGATCTTCATCTCACGCAAGGCAAAGCCTCCTTTTTTACAAAATACAGTGTAGATATGAACGATACCGCAGCAACCAGGCTCACAAATATGAATTTTTCTCTTTATGATGTAAAAACAGTTGCCAATGAAAATAATGCAATATTGCTCAATCTTGATTACTTATATGTAAACGATATAGCTGTTAAACCTTTTGTACAAGAAGTACATATCCCTCACGCAGGGATAAAGAGCTTGGTTTTTAATGCTAAGCGAAATAAAGATGGTACGATAGACTGGATGCACTATCTTAAACTTGATACAAACAAACAAAAGAGTGTGAAAGCTGAAGATAAAGCAGTAAAAGAAGATAAAGAGTGGAGTGTTGTGCTTGAAGATCTAGCTTTAGATGATATTAATATTGCTTTTGTCGATAAAAATATTGAACCAAATGTACGTAGTAGCATAGATAAACTTGCAATGGATGTAAAAAATATTACTTTGGCGGGCAGAGAACCACTGAGTTATGATCTCTCTTTCTTTTTAAACAATGCCACACCATGTAGAAGTAGTGGAACTTTGCGCCATGCAAATATTAATCTAAAAAGCATGCTAGAGTGTAAAGATCTGGATATTGTGCATTATCGTCCCTATATAGATAGTGCAGCAAAACAAAATCTGCAACGTTACAACTTGCGTCTGATAGATGCAAAACTCGATGCAAAAGTGAATCTTGCTCTTACACAAGAGAAAAAGAATCTTACAGTTGGGGTAAATAAGAGCAGTGTAAAACTAAAGTCATTTGCTATGCAAAAAAGAAGTACAAGAGAGAAGCTTGTGAGCTTTAGAGAGTTGTCAGTTGATGGTATCTCTTTTGATTCTGCGAAAAAAGAGGGAAGTGTTACAAAAGTAGAACTCTCCAATATGCATATAGGCGTGAGCAGATATAAAAGTGGCCATTTAAATATTGAAGAGTTAATCGTTCCTAAAAAAGTAAAAAAACAAGCGGCAAAAGTGAAGAAAAATGCCCAAGAAGAGGATTTTCACTTTCTGCTCAAAGAGTTTAGAGTTACAAACGGACGTGTTGACTTTAGGGACAAGATGCTTAATCCAAATGTTAAAAAAAGCCTAAGAAGTATCTATATAACGCTACAAGATATAGATACCAAAAAGAACAGCTGGTTGAGCTATAGAAGCTCAATGCGTTTTGGAAAAGAGGGCAAGGTTGCTCTAGGTGGAACGTTACGTCATACACCACTCAAGCAGCAAGGGACTCTTAGTCTTTCAAAAATAGCGCTTAGGGAGATAAATCCTTACCTACAAGAAAAAAGTTATCTCAAAATCACAGATGGTTATGTATCATTAAAAGCACAAGAGCGTTATATGCAAAGAAAAAAAGCTCCGGATCTAAATCTCAAAGGAAGTCTCTCTTTGGATGATCTATTGCTTATTGATACAAATGATGCCAATATGACACTTATAGCGATGCAAAAACTACAGGTAAAACCACTGACACTTGAGTTAAGTCCAAACAGACTCTATGTTGATGAGATCTTGCTCAGTGGTTTTTATGTGGCTGCAAAAATAGATGAGAACAAAAGTATCAACTTTGCAAAACTTATGAGAGAAGAAGCTTCTAAAAACGAGTCTGCATCTACAGAGACCAACACTTCACAAAGCCCTCAAAAGAGTGATTTTGACCTAAAGGTAGCGAAGATAACGATAAAAGATTCACAGGCCTTTTTTGAAGATCTCTCATTACCTATCAAGTTTAAAACGGATATTCATACATTAAACGGTGTGGTCTATAATGTCTCAAGTAAGCCGGGAGAGACAACATTTGTCAATATTGACGGAGAAGTGGATGCGTATGGTTCAACAAAAATAAAAGGCAACTTAGACAGCTTCAACCCTAAAAAATTTACAGATATGAATCTGAATTTTGAGAATCTGGATCTGAGTGCCATGAGTGGGTATAGTGCTTCATTCGCTGGTTATACAATCGAATCTGGAAAACTTTTTTTGGATCTTGGATATAAAATTAGCAACTCAAAATTACAATCGAGTAACAATATTGTTATCAAACATATTAAACTGGGTAAAGAGATAGAGGGTGAAGATGTAAATCATCTGCCACTTGGTTTTGTTTTAGGACTGCTTGAGGATAGTAACGGGATTATAGATATTGAGTTGCCAATAGAAGGAGATTTGGATAAGCCGGACTTCAGATATGGAAAAATTGTTATAAATACCTTGGCAAATCTCATTGCTAAAGCGGTGACATCACCATTTCGATTTTTGGGAGCAATGCTTGGAATCGATACTGAGAAACTCTCTGCACTGCATTTTGAGTATGGAAAAGCGGAGATTACTCCTCCGGAGCGTGAAAAGCTTGATACCATTGTAAAAATCATGAAAAAACGTCCAAAAATACTACTAGGACTTACGCCTGTTTATGACAGTGTAGCTGACAAAAAAGCACTGCAGTTACAAAAGCTTATAGCAAGAGTGATGCAAAAAAGTGGTGATGAAAACATTCATAAGAGTAAAAATGCACTTACAATTGAGATGCTTGAAACAATCTACAGTGAGATGAGAGATGATGACAAAGCAGCGAAGCTTAAAAATGAGCTGCGTAAAAAATATGAAGATGATGAGGCGTTTGAGAGAGCATATCAAAATGCACTTATCGAGTTAGTACAGAGTACTCAGGATGTAAGTGAAGCTGAGTTGCTCTCACTTGCAAAACAAAGAGCAACAGTAGTTAAAAATTACTTGATGGAAAAAGGAATAGTTTTAACAAGAGTTGTTTTTGATGAGCTTAAAAGTACGCAGGCAGAGGCAAAAGAGGGCATTGAGTTGCCAGTTAATATAGAAGTTGAAAGCAAAGATAAATAATTTTTTGCTATAATTGCGGCAAAATTTAATAAAAGGTTTCTTTATGGCATTTTCTAAAGAAAATCGAAAAGGTACCATTTCAGGTATCATTTTTGTTGCGATTTTTGCAGCAGCAGCAACTGCAATTGCACAACTTCAATTTATGAAAAATCTTGGGATTTCTCCTTTGGTTATCGGTATTGTTCTAGGTATCTTTTATGCAAATACGCTGCATAATCATATTCCAAGTGCATGGGGGACGGGTATTACTTTCTCAGGAAAGAAGATCTTACGTTTTGCTATCGTTTTTTACGGTTTTAGAATTACATTTCAGCAGATTATGGATGTAGGTATGAGCGGTTTTATGGTGTCACTCATTATGCTCTCAACAACATTTATCCTTGGTTCATACCTTGGCTATAAAATCTTTAAGATGGATAAAGAGACGTCAATGCTTACAGCTTCTGGAGCATCTGTTTGTGGTGCGGCGGCAGTTCTTGCAACGGAGCCGGTACTTAAAGCCGAAGGACATAAAACAGCGGTAGCTGTTTCTATGGTTGTTCTTTTTGGTACGATCTCAATGTTTTTATATCCGGTTCTCTATTCTGCAATAATCGAACCGGCAACTGGCTTTTTACATATGACACCAGAGCAGTTTGGTATCTATGTTGGCGGTACTATCCATGAAGTTGCACAGGTTGTAGCAGTTCCCGCTTCTATCCCGGGTGCTCCTGAAGTTATGGCAAACTCTGCTGTTATTGTAAAAATGACGCGTGTTATTATGATCGCACCTATGCTTATTATCCTTGGTATCTATCTCTCAATGACTGCGAAGAAAAACGGTGGTGTTGCTGGCGGAGTAAAACTTGTTATTCCATGGTTCGCAGTTTATTTTATCGGTATGGCAGGTTTTAACTCGCTTGACCTTGTTCCACATGATATTGTAGCAACTATCAATGAAATCGATACATTTCTTTTAACAATGGCAATGACTGCTCTTGGTATGGGAACAATCTTTTCAAAATTCAAAGGTTTAGGACTTGCTCCGCTTTATACTGCAGGTGCTATGTTTGTATGGCTTGTTATAGGTGGTTTTGTTGTTACAAAACTTGTAACTGCTGTTTTTTAACAGCAGTAGTCCTTCACACTTTCTTCTCTTTTAGAAAACTCTTTGAAAAAAAACTATATAATCATATAGATTATAAATTTTCAAGGAGCCTTTAGAGATGTCAGCACTTCCAAATACTCTTAACTCCTACTGGCTTTGGCGTGAAGTCTATGCGAAGCTTGGTATCTCTAATCCTGCTTATAAATACTGGAAAAACACACCCTCTTTCAAGCTCAATAACAAATATGTCTTTATTCAAAAAAATACTTTGCCGACAAAGCATGCGTATGTTGAAGAGATTTTAACAGACCTCTCAGGATATTTGCCTATCAAGTATGCATCAGATCAACTTCATGTTAATGAACACTTGTTCACAAGTGATAAAATGCGCTTGCACAAGGAGTTTGAGTATAAGTTTGTAGAGGATGTAAAGTTTGTCAATATTAAAAAGTTTTTTAAAGAAAACGGTATTATTGTCCCACGGAATGCTCTTTTACAGTTAGGAAAGCTAAAAGATTTAGAGATAACGCCTGAGAGTACATTTTACAAGCTCAAAGAAGATTACGGTATAGTGGTGTATAGCTGATGGATATGTTTTTTATAGAGTATCGGGACCCACTCTTCTCGATTATTATCTTTTTTACACTGATCTTTATTATTACATTTTTTTCTTATTGGTGGGGTCGCTACAAGAGAAAGCAAGATTCCCGTTATCTCAACCGTTTTTTACGACAGTTTCGGGCACTGCCTTCAAAAGATGAACTTAAAATTCTTATCTCACGTGGTGAGTTTTCTGAAAAATCATGGCTCTTGCTGGCGAGTGCTTATTACAAGAACGGTGATTATGAGAAAGCCATTGAGATCTATAATGAACTGCTTAATGTTGGTAACAAAGCAAATGCGAAAGAGACTATGTTCTTGCTTGGAAAAACCTACTTTAAAGCAGGTTTTCTAGAACGTTCAAAACAAATTTTTCTAGAGATATTAAAACGTAGTCCAAGAACACCTCAGGCGCTTCACTATCTCTTACTCATTTATGAGTATATGAGAGACTACAAGGCTGCAAAAGAGGTGCTGGAGCCTTTAGATGAGTTAGGTGAAGATATTGGTCTTGAGAGAGACTATCTGAGTATCTTAGAGCTTATCAATGACTACACTATTGATGAAAAGCAAAAGATAGAAAAAATACTTGAAATCTACAAACAAACGCATCAGCTGACACAGCTTGTGTTTGAGTATCTCTTTAGAGTGGATTCAAAGCGTGCATGGGAAGAACTTGATCTTTCTCAGGTAGAATCACTAAGTGAGATCTTTTGGCGCAGTGATGCACAAAAGTTGAATTTGGATATAATTGCAAAAAGCGGATTTTTACGAGAGCTCTACAGTGCTCGGGGTTTGTTGGAGTTGGCAAAGAGCAGTAGTGTTTTTGAATTTGATGTTTTGATCAAACTTGAAAAAAGAGCCAACGCAACACTGAGTTTTGAGTATATATGTGACAGTTGTAAAAGTGTTTCACCTTTTGTTTTTAGCAGATGCAACTCGTGTCATGCATTAAATACTGCACAGGTGGAGTATTCACTGTCTAAGGATTACAGTAAGGAATATTGTGAAGAAAATAACTCTTTTCAGTGATGGCAGTGCGCTTGGAAATCCTGGCCCTGGTGGGTATGGAGTTATTTTGCGCTATGGAGACAAAGAAAAAGAGCTCAGTGGCTCTGAAGCACACACTACAAACAATAGAATGGAATTAAAAGGTGTGATTGAGGGGCTTAAGGCTTTAAAAGAACCTTGCGAGGTCGATATTGTTTCAGACTCATCTTATGTAGTAAAAGGTATCAATGAGTGGCTTGAGAACTGGGTAAAGAGAGACTTTAAAAAGGTTAAAAATCCTGATCTTTGGAGAGAGTATCTAGAGGTTGCCCATCCTCACAAAATCCATGCGATTTGGGTGCGTGGGCATGATGGCCATGAGGAGAATGAACGTTGTGATCTACTTGCGCGTGAAGCTGCGACACAAGAGAAAGAATCACACTAAAGAGGGAGTGAAAAATATGCACAAAAGTATAGAAACGCTAGAAAAGAAGTTAGGATATGAGTTTGAAGACAAGCAGCTCATTATCGAAGCGCTGACGCATAAAAGCTACAAACAGCCCTACGATAATGAGCGTCTGGAATTTTTGGGTGATGCAGTACTTGATCTTGTGGTTGGGGAGTATCTGTTTCGAAAGTTTAAAAATTCAGACGAAGGCAAACTCTCAAAGATTAGAGCATCACTGGTAAATGAGACAGGTTTTGACAAGCTTGCACGCGCGCTTAATCTTGGAGATTATATTTTACTCTCCAATGCAGAAGACAATAATGGTGGGCGTGAAAAATCTTCTCTACTCTCAAATGCCTTTGAAGCGATTATGGGTGCAATATACCTTGAAGCAGGTCTTGACAAGGTACGTGAGATAACAATTCGTCTTATTGAGGAGAATCATAAGGAGATTTCACTTGATTCACTCTTTAGAGATTTTAAAACAACCCTTCAAGAGCTCACGCAGGCACGTTTTGGTATAACACCGGAGTATAAAGTAATAGCTTCTCGTGGACCCGATCATAAAAAAGAGTTTGAAGTGGCTGTCTATATTGAAGACAAAGAGTATGCGCGTGCAGTTGGAAAAAGTAAAAAAATAGCCCAACAAGAGGCTGCAAAAGAGGCAGTTGACATATTAAAAGAGGAAAAAGAGTGAATAGTTTTGGAATAAGACTGAAGTTTTCAACCTTTGGCGAGTCACATGGTAAAGCACTTGGGTGTATCCTAGATGGAGTACCTGCCGGACTGGATATAGACGAGGCTTTTATACAGAGTGAGTTAGATCGCAGAAAACCGGGAAAGAGTGAGTTTGAGACAGCCAGAAAAGAGGCTGATAAAGTAGAGATTCTCAGTGGTGTTTTTGAGGGTAAGAGTACAGGAACACCGATTGCCATGGTTATTTACAACACAAACCAAAAATCACGTGACTATTCAAACATAAAAGATGTTTTTCGTCCGGGGCATGCAGACTTTACCTACTTTCATAAGTATGGCATAAGAGATTATCGTGGTGGTGGACGCAGCTCTGCGCGTGAGACAGCGGCACGTGTTGCAGCTGGTGCTATTGCAAAACTGATGTTGCGTGAGCTGGGTATTGAGGTGTTGAGTGGTATTAGTGAGATTCATGGCATACAGGCACAAGAGTATAACTATGAAGCAGCTAAGAAGAGCATTATCTATGCACTTGACCCTGAAGCAGAAGCAGCACAAAAAGATGCAGTTTTACAAGCCAAGGCACGTCATGACTCTGTCGGTGGAGTCTCACGTGTTCTCATTAAAGGTGCTCCTGTTGGTCTTGGACAGCCACTTTATTATAAGTTAGATGCAGTACTTGCTGATGCTATGATGGGTATCAATGCTGTAAAAGCAGTTGAGATTGGAGATGGTGTTCTCTCGGCTCGTGCACTTGGTTCGCAAAACAATGACCCAATTCGTAAAGATGGGTTTGAGTCTAATCATGCCGGTGGTATTTTAGGAGGGATTAGTAATGGTGAAGATATTGTGCTCAATGTCTATTTCAAGCCAACTCCTTCTATTTTTCAAGAGCAGCATACGGTAACAACACAAAATGATGAGGTAGATTTCTCTCTAAAAGGGCGTCATGACCCGTGTGTGGCTATTCGTGGTACTATTGTATGTGAAGCCATGGCCGCACTTGTAGTTGCTGACATGCTATTACTGAACATGGGCTCACGCATGGATGGAGTAGTGAAGTATTATAAATGATTTTTAGCATATGCTAAAAATCATCATCATCTCCAAACTCTGCTTCCATGGCTTTTTGGAACTCTGCTTCTTTTTCTTTTTTGAGTTGTTCTTTTGTAAGAACTGCTTCGTGTAAAAACTCTCCGAAAAATGTTTTTGATTCTGTCTTTGCCAAGAATAGATAGATACCTATAATAAGTGCAATAGTAGTAATAATTGCAATAGTTGCTTGAACAGGGTTAAATGTTTGTATGGGTTCTCTTTTTTTTATCTCACAGACACCTCCAGGGCAGTGTCGAGGATTTCTGTTTACAATGGCTTTATATATCATACAACCAACACAGATAGAAAAAGCACTCTCTAACGTCATCAGTGTTAAACACAGCACACAAATCATAACCTTATAAAAAGTTATATCCCAATTCAGAACAAACCAGTAAAGCATTGGAAAAGAGATAAGCCATCCAAGTGTCCATGCAAAGCGTTTTTGCAATCCTCCGACATATTCTGGTTTTTGGTTTCTGACTATAAATTTCCCAAGCAATAGAGAAGGAGAATATTTTGGAGAGATGACTCGTGCTGTAAAGTCAATAAACATAAAGGCCAGATAGACACGGGCTACGATGATGTGGTTGTATCCTATACCTACAAAGATAACAATCATTCCGAGTGTAGCCAATATGCCGGCTGCTGCTCTTGCTTCTCTCTCATTGATAACGGTTACATCATATCCGGGAACTTTTTCTCCATATTCTGTTAAAAACTGCTTTAGATTCAAGAGTCTCCTTTTAGTTGTTTGTATTGTTTATAATATTGACAATCATCTCTTGCGCCTCACGCAAGCTCTTGATTGAAGTTTCATCTTTGATATTTAGTGTTGTTATCCAGTTCTCAACACTTAAAAAACCAATGTGCATTACATCTTCACCCTTTTTTTTGTAGAGATAAAAGGAACAAGGTGCCCATGCTCCTGCCTCCGGATGAAATTTTGAAACAGAGTATATAACATCAAACTTACAAAGAGAGTAGGTATGATAAAAATCATAAGCATTATAGTTATACTTAGTAAATAGTTCCTCTTTTATGTTGGTAAAGTTGGGTAACAAAAATCCAAGCGGCTCAAGTTCTGTTTCCAGCTCTGCTTCAAAATCTTCTATATACTCCTCTGTGTTTTTGTTACCAAAATCGACTTTTTTTGTAAAACTAAGCCCAAGAAGCTCATCTTTGTGTGTTTGTTGTAGGTTTAGCTTTTCAAAAGAGCCCTTTGGCAGTGCTTTTTGTAACGCTTTTTGAATAATTTGTGCATAGGCAATCAAATCGGGATCATTAATGGGTATATGTGCGCTTCTTGCCATACCATGCAGGTTGAGTGTAGCTATATATATTTTATCGTTTTTTGTATATATGGACATGGTAAGGGGTGTAAGTGCTCCAAAAGAGGGGTACTTTTTTATAAGTCTAAAACTAAGTTCATTATGCATAAATATAGCAAGATTATAGACCTTGTAATGAGTATTATGAAAATATTTTTTAAACGGAATATTCATGTCATTATTTGCAAGTACACTAAGCCCCAAAGAGCCAAAGGCTTCTTCAATGGTTTGCGGGCTTAAGGCATCATTACTGTTTTGGGTACTAAACACTTGTATATTTTGTTCAACGGTGGGATTTGTTAGAAGGGCTTTTATCTTTGTATTACTGCAGGCGGTTGTAAAAATAAGAAAAAAAGTAATACTTAGGTAAAGAAGTATTTTCAATAAAGGTCCTTTTATTCTGTTGTTTTGATAAGAGAAACGCTGTCACCTACTTTTATTGTATATTGTTTATTGTCAGAGATTTTGGCAAAAATACCTCTGTCATTTTTAAGCAGTTTGGGTAATTTAGGATTTAGAGCTGAGAGTCCTTTGCAAAGTGTACAGTTCTGTGTAATTTCCAGTTCAACGTTACCAATTGAAATTTTATCACCCGGAAGTAAATGATAGGGATTTATATCAATGAGAATGTTCTCACCAAGTGCACCTTCTTTTAGTTCTATGCCATTTTCCTGACTTAGTCTATAACTCTCTATTGAGCTTATCAGGATGGCTCGGTTATTGTCTTTTGCATAAAACTTGTCACCCTCTACACCATTTGCATCAAGTTTAATATGAGAAGGAGTTATTCTGCTTTTATTTGCATCATCTTTAGTGATGTAAAGTTTTAGTACTTTTGCGTTATGTTGTTTTGCTTGTCTCAATTATTTCACCATTATTATAATTTGCAGCTTATGCTTTATGTACTCACATGAGCAAATTTTGTAAATCCATAACTTTGTCATCAATACTGTTTTTGTTAATAAGATGAAAAAATTAAAGATTTAGAGATAGATATCTTGAAAGAGTATAGGATATTGAAGAAGCCTGAAGCTTCTTCAGGGTGTATAAAATCAGATTATTTGATTTTACCTTTACCTTTGTAAGTTTTCCCTTTAAGGTCAACTGCTACCATTTCTACTTTGTCACCTTTTTTTCCAATTCCCTGGAATTGAAATTTCAAAATAGGGTTTTTAGATAAAAATTGTGAAGTAGATGCATCAAATACAGTCTCACCATTTACAGTTGCAGTTACATGAGTAATGAAGTTTGCATTATCTCTGCTTCCTGTTTTTTTCTCTGCCATATTGTAAGTCATCATCTCATGTTTGATCATAGATTTAACTTTTACAACACCATTTTTTAATTTTGCTTTTACTTTAATACCAGCCATTGTATTTCCTTAATAATTAATTTTTAAAATATTTGTTTGGAAAAAGGGATTAACCTTCACATCCACCAAGTGCAACATCAAGAGTTTGTTTAGCAGCATAAAGCTTACCGTCTTGACCTTCAACAACTACAGTAACTGTACCTGGCTTAGCCATTTTGATTTTGATTGAGTAGTTATTTACACTGTATTTGTTACAGTCAATTACCATTACAGCAGCTTCAGGGTTAGCATCTTGGAATACTGCGATAGTTTTAGCAGGAATTTTCGTTGAAAAATCTACAGGAATCGCTCCACCGTTACTTGCAACTGCTTTTCTGCCACTGTTGTATTTCTCACCGGCAGCTTTAAGCTCTACACCCTCTTCAATAAGTGTAGTTGTTCCATACATTGCTTTGATAGCATCTTCAACTGTGTGTGCAGTCCATACATTTGGCTTTGCTTTTCTAAAGTCTTCTGCTCTTACGCTTGCAGGTACAGCAGCTAAAGCTACAGCACCTAAAGTCATACTTAAAAATTTTCTTCTTTCCATTTTCTTATCCTTTGTTTGAGTTTTATTTTACAGTGCTAACAATATAGTCAACAACTGATTTAAATTGTTTTTTTGTCATTGAAGCTCCACCCATTGGAGGCATACCTAAGTCAGTACCTTCAATACCGTTTTTATAGAGTGTATCCATCCCTTGAGCAATAAGTGGCTTCCATGCTGCTTTATCACCAGGAGCTGGAGCTGCACCTGTGTCATGACACATGGCACAGTTGTCTGCATAGGCTTGTTTTACATCAAAACTGCTTGCTGCACTGTTGTCTTCTTTTGGAAGACTTCTCTCAGCTGAAAGCGGTGGATGGAAGTCACTGATACCACCGTTTTGAATATAAACAACTTTTGCAGTCGGCTCTTGACAGTTAGTCATACAACGCTCAGACGGTTTTACTTTTTGTGCACCGAAGTTATCTGGGTTTGAGAAGTACTTGCGTACATTTTCCGGACCGTTTGGACCATCAATCTTAGGCTCAAAACCATCTCTGTTTGGCATTTTGATTTTTAAGAATTTCTCACGATCAAGAACATACTCTTCATCAACTTCTACACCGTCAATTTCCATTTCATTTACATTTAAGATATAAGCAACAAGTGCATATACTTCATCATCACTCAAAGAGTCTGTCATTGGATGCGGCATAGCATCTTTAATGTACCACCAAAGAGTACTAGCTTGTGGCCAGTATGTACCAAATACACGAACAGGACCGTCAGTGTCTGGTTTTAGTCTTTGGTTTGTCAATGTCTTTTGAAGTTCATAAGCATTTCCTTTTGCAAGTGCAGGATATCCACCACCACCTGAACCAAAGTCACCGTGACACATTACACATTTAGACTCATAAACCTCTTCACCCTCTTCTGCAGTACCTTGACCTTCCGGTAAACCTGTGCCGTCTGGCATTACATCTGAGTTCCACTCTTCATACTCCTCTTCAGTCGGAGTACGTCCAAATTTAATAGCACCGCTGTGTGCTTTTTCATTTACGTGATAAGGACCAGTCATACCGTTTTGTACCGGGTACATAACACCACCGTCAATTGACGGTGTTTTTGCTGCTGAACCTGCAGGAGATGCACCATCCATACAACCACTCACTCCAAAAGAGAGAAGTGTCGCTGCACAGAGAGATATTAATAATTTTTTATCAAGTTTCATCATTACGCCTTCCCTTCTATTACTAACTCACCGTTTGGTTTGCGGTCATATTGTGAACGAATCTCAACGTGAGTCACTTTACCGTCTTTTTCAACTTTCCAAGTCTCCACTGCGTTTCTATGGTAAACAGCTTCTACACCGACTTTTAGAACCTCTTGGTCGATTGTTGGTTGAATGTAGCCTGCATCATCCATAGCACGTGAAGTAAGTAGAAGTTCCTCACCTTTTTTGTATGTATGCACATAGCTCCAGCGAGTCCAACATTTAGGAAGTACCAGACCTTTAAGTTCAGCTTGCTTGTATGTTTTTCCACCGTCAAAAGAGATGTCAACACCAGTAATTGTACCCATACCTGACCAAGCCAAACCTTCAATTTCTACAGTATCTCCATCTTTTAAGTCTGACCAGTCAATCTCTGGTGAAGGAGAAGTAACAGTAGAGTTGACTTCATTTGCATAGAAGTGTTGGATAGCTTTGCCGTTTGGTTTAAGAACTGTATATTTAGAAGTCTCCTCTTTACAGTACCAAGGCTCACTTGCGAAATCTAAGCGACGTAGCCACTTAACACATAAGTTACCTTCCCAACCCGGAACGAGTAAACGGATAGGATACCCTTGTTCAGGACGCAGTGCTTCACCATTTTGTCCCCAAACGATCATCGCATCATCTAAAACTTTTTCCATAGGAATAGTTCTTCCCATCTTAGACGAGTCTCCACCTTCTGCCAGCATCCATCTAGCTTCCGGTTTGATACCAAGATCTTTTAGAATGTCTTTAATATAAACACCTGTCCACTCAGCACAAGACATAAAACCTTTTGCAAATTGGAGTGAGTTATATTGTGGACCTCTCCACTCTTGACCACCATTTGCAGGACATTCAATGAAGTGAGTACGTGTTACACTTGGGTAACGCTTTAGCTCTTTCATAGTAAGTACAAGTGGTTTTTCAACCAGACCTGTAATCATAAGTCTGTGCTCATTTGGATCAATGTGTGCAACACCACCGTGACAACGGCTAAAGAAAAGTCCGTTTGGAGTGATGATACCCATTGACTCTTGAATAGGTGTAACAGCAATTGATGCTCTAAAGTTACCCGAAGCAAGAAGTTTTGTATATCTTCTTGTTACGTTATGCTCATATTTTGATGGCATTCCGTAAAGATTTTTTGTTACAGGATCTCCCCATTTCGTTCCCCATTCAGTTGGTTCAACGATAGCTGGATCATCTGCCTGCGCTGCTGATGATAAAAGAGTAGTTCCGGCAAGTGCAGAAGCCGAAGCTACTACTGTTTTTGCCAAAAAGTCTCTTCTATCAAAACTAGGCTTCTCTGTATCATGAGAGACAGCGTCTAAGTTTTGCTGAGATTTTTTAATATCCACAATTTTCTCCTTATTAAGATTGTCATTTGTACTTGTCATAATTTTTACTACTTTGTAAAGTTTAGATGATACAAAGAATTTTACTTCATCATTATGCCATCTTTTTCCTAATCGTTTATTGTCTTTTATAGAAAAAGTGAGATGAAAATGTGATATAGTGCCCTTGTATGGGTAGAAAAGTTACAATTTTAAAAGAAGCTTATATATAATTTTATTTAATATATTTATTTGTTATGAAGCGTATAATATAGGGTTATTATTTTTGTTTTTTAAAGAGTCCAAGCAACAAAATCGTTTGATTTTTTTCATCTTTGTAAAAAGGGATGATATGTCCTTGATGTTCTAGATCATAAATTGACTCATCATCAAAGAAAGAGGAGTTTTTAAATTTGGCAAGTTTTGTCGGCATATTTAAAATAACTGTATCAAGATAGACTTTATAACGTTTGATGGCCTCATAGTCTATTTGAGAATACTCTTCTAAAAGAGCTTTATATTGTTGTGTAAATGTATCACTGCAAAGAATTTTCATTTACTCTTTTTCTCCTCTAGCCATTTGCTTAGTTCTTGTGTGCACGGATAAAACTCTTTTGCAGAGTTTTTATCCGTTTTGTATTTTTGAAGATCTTTTAACATTGCCTCTTTGGCTGCTTGATTAAAAACCGCTTCCAATGCCATCTACTCTTCATCCTCTTGTTCATCTGCTTTTTTAGTGTTACCATATACAGCATTTACCTCTTGTGAAACAGACATTACTTCATCAATCGCATCTTCATAGAGCTCAACTTTTGCCTCGTCTTCATCTGCATCATCTGCTTCTTTGATTGCATCATTGAGTAACTCTTGTATCATATAGGCCTTAAACGGCTGACCATAGTTATAAACAATCTCTCCACCATCTTTACCTTGTTTGAAGGTTGTTGCCATAGCTCCTATAAGTAAAACAATTGCAAGCAGTTCAAGTCCGAATTTTCTCATGCGGCAACCGGCTATTTGAATCAGTGCGATTATTCCCATTGCAATTGCAAGGTAAGTTCCAAGAGCTTTATGCTCACGCAGCTCTTCTTTCCCCGCTTCGCTTAAAAAGTTATATATCTCAGGTCCTGCTTGAGTTCCTGTGTACCATGCTGCTATCATTGCAAGAGCAGCTGCAAGTGTTGCACGTGCTGCAATCTTTGACATGATCTCTTCTCTAGAGAGAAGATAAACAACACCTAAAATACTGGCAACGACCGGTAGGACCATTGCGAAATGTGCTGTGGCTGGGTGTATCATCATAATAAAATCCTTTTGTTTATGTATTAGTTAAAATTATATTACAATAATACCAGTAAAATTTTATTTACCTCTTATAGTTTATAACTTTAAGTTATTTTTTATCTATGGCGTCTTTTGCACTTTTGAGTGCATTCTCAAGTGCCTCTTTTGCAACAGAGAATGCCTGTATTCCCATACGTTTAGCCTCTTTTGCTTTTGGTGACTGTAGTGCCGAGTCTGCTTTTTTTACTGCCAGTTTTGCGAGTGATGAGAACTTCTCACGCATAACTTCGGCTGTCTCTTTGGAGAGATGCACAAGCTCATCTAGATCATACTTCATCTCTTTGTTTATATCGAGTAGGATTTTACGCAGTGTCGATGAGCTCTCAGTAGCTTGTGTAATGATTACCTGAGAGAAGAGCGTATCTGTCTGGTTGAGGTCCTCTATAATAGTATCGTAATCTTCAATAAGTATATGTTTTGCTTCAACAGGCATAAATGCAAGACGCTTTTTAAATCTCTCTATAGCTGCAAAGAGTCCGCCGCGCATACCTTTTAGTGTTGCGTGTAAAATCTGATCTGCTCTGTTTGGTGTTGCTTCTGCAACTTCAATGGCAGTAGCGAGAATTGTTGAGAGAATCTTACGAACGCGAACAGTATTAAGTGGTCCCTCTTTTATGGCCTCATAGGTAATCTCTTTGATAACCTCACGTGTCGGTTCGATGATATTACCATCGGTGTCTTTCTCAAGTGCTGCGATAATTGCAGACTCAACCATTTCACTGAGTATATTGTAAAGATCAATTGATTGTAGTTTGACCTGGTGAAGAGCTATAAGAGTTTGCTCGGCATCTTTGAACTCCTCTTCGATAGCATTAAAGATTTCATATTTAATCTCTTGAAGTTCATCGGACTTTTTCTCTATCTTTCTTTCTAAAGCATCTTTTTGTGCTATGAGCTCTTCAAGTTCTTTGGAGAGATCTTGTGTCTCTTTTTCAATGAGTGTGTCAGCAACAGTACGAACCTCTTCTAAAGAGAGATGTTTTATATCCAGCTGCGCAGATTCTAATGCGTGAGCAACCCTTTTTTGTATTGTTTTGTATCTGCGTGAGTAGAATTTTTGTAATTTTTCTCGTAATTCTTTTGTCTGCATAGTTCACCCTTTTTTGTTGGAGTTTGATACTTTTAGAGTACCATCTTTACATCTTTATGTTTTTTCAGTGCATCATAGATGAACTGTCTGTCATCTTCATTATGTACCAGCATATCAAGATTCATGCTGACATATTTTCCACCTTTTGATTTGTTGGAATCCGTGAGCGTGTGCTCCCGCTCCTCAACAACATCTTTTACTGCATTTTGCAGAGCCTCTTTTTCGCTTGCTATTACTTTATAGCACCAGTTACAAGGATACTCAAGTTCGAGTTTTTTACCTTCTAGTTTATCGTTTAAAGTCTCCACTTTTGCCTCCTGATTTGGATTCTAACTGTACATTTCTTATAATCATACCCTTATCTATCGCTTTTACCATATCGTAAATAGTTAAAAGCCCTATAGATGTTCCAGTAAGTGCTTCCATCTCAACACCGGTTTGTCCTGTGAGCTTTGCAGTTACAGTAAGCTTAAAGCCTGGCAGTTCAGGTAGTTCTTCAACATCACAGTTTATACCGCTTAAATTAAGTGGATGACACATCGGAATGAGTCGGCTTGTCTCTTTTGTGCCCATAATTGCGGCAATGACCGCAGTTTGAAGAACCGGACCTTTTTTTGTGTTTTCTGAGACAATGGCATCATAGGCATTTTGACTCATCTCAATTATTCCACTGGCAACTGCAACACGTGTTGTCTTTTCTTTGTCACTTACATCGACCATTTTTGGTCTTTGGTTATCATCTAAATGGGTTAGGTTCATTATAAAATCTTTTTGCTTTTTTATTATTATAGCAAAGAGGTGTTAACTTTTGAGTAGTTGTAGTGCTTCTTTATAGTCGTTAGGTCTGTTGAGGTTTAGAAAAGCTTCTTGTTCATCAAAGCTTATGAAGTGTGTATTTCGTTGTAAAAGAAGCTGCGTGAGCCTGTGCTCGTTGTTCTCTTGCATCTTTTGAAAATATGGATAGAGGCTTTTGTGATAGATACCGCAAAGTGGTTCTATGCCATTTGGTGATTTTGCTATGGTCGCATCAAATTCTTCTTTATCCTCTTTTATAAGTTTTTGGATTATGGTCTCACCTATAAAGGGAGCATCAACACTGATGGCAAAAAAACGCTCACATTGGAGTTGTTCAAAAATTGCCAAAAAAGCAGCAGTTGGAGCATAGCTCTTCGTGACAGTGTCTTCTATATATGAGGCATCAAAGTCGAATTTATTACTATTTTTACAAGATATGAAAACATGGGAGAAGATTTTTGAGAGTTTATGAAGTTGATACTCACTTAGAGTTGCGTGAGCACCAAATGGAAGAAGCGCTTTGTCTTCTCCCATACGAGAGCTCTTCCCACCTGCAAAGATTACACAGGGAAGAGAAGAAATCATCTTAGTTAAGAGTCATTTGGGCTTCGATTCTTCTGTTTTGAGCACGACCTTCAGCAGTATCGTTGCTAGCAACAGGATTTAACTCACCCATACCGATAGCTGAAAGTTGTTTCGCATCAACACCACGTTCGATAAGTGCGTTCATAACAGCTTTTGCTCTTTTCTCTGAGAGTTTTTGGTTATAAGCTTCACTACCAACATTGTCAGTATATCCTACGATTTTTGCAGAGTAGTTAGTGTTTCTTTTTAAGAAAGCTGCATATTTGTCTAAAAGATCATTTGCGCTCGCAGGGATCTCTGCAGAGTCATTTGCAAAGTTAATATGAAGATTAACTACTAATGGACATCCGTTTGTATCAACTTTTTCACCAGCTGGAGTGTTTGGACATAAATCTTTAGCATTTTCAACACCATCATTGTCATCATCTAAAACAACAGGACAACCTTCGGCATTTACCAGTGTACCTGCTGGAGTATCAGGACATTTGTCCATTGAATCTACGACGCCGTCACCATCTGTGTCTTTCTCAACTACTGCTACAACAGCAGCAGTAGCAGCAGCTACAGCAACTACCGGAGCTGCTTTTTTTACTTCACCAAAAGAGTATGTAAGACCTACAAGACCGATAAGGTTGTTGTCAGCCGGAGTATTATGAATATTGTCGATTTTTGCAAGGTAGATAGCTTCTGCTTTTGCAGCCCATCTGTCTGTGATTTTAAATTTAAGACCAGCACCTGCATCTACAACGAAACCATCTTCATTATAGTTTTCGATTTCGTTACCAACGAATTCATAACCAGCACCTGCTTTAACAAATGGTACGATTGGAAGCTGTGCTTCAACAGCATCAAAAGTATAAACACCGTTTAAAAGTACACGTGTGATAGAAGTATCTGTACCTGGTGCAATTTTTTTATCATAGTCAACACCACTCATATAAAGTACAGAAAGTTCCGGAGAGATTTTAGAGTCTGGCTTGTTGAACTGTAGTTCTACACTGCCAACTGCGTATCCGTCATCATCAAGACCTACATTGCCTTCAGCCATGTTGTATCCTGCCAATGCAGAGATTTCGTTTTTGTAAAAAGTATCGCTAGCAAACGTTGCGCTACCTAGTAGAAGTGCTGAGAGTAGTAAATTTTTCATTTTTATTTGTCCTTAAAATGTGATTGTCGGATTATAACATAATCCAATGAAAAAATAGTGAGAATGTTCTCACTATCTAGGGTCTGTAATATATCCTGTAATTGCAGAAGCTGCTGCTACTGCAGAGTTTGCAAGATAAACTTTTGAACTGCGTGAGCCCATACGACCGACAAAGTTTCTGTTTGTTGTAGAGATTGCCACCTCATTGTCACCAAGTATTCCCATATATCCACCAAGACAAGCACCACAAGTAGGGTTACTTACAACACCGCCTGCATCAACGATGATATCAATGTATCCTAAGTGATTTGCCTCACGCAGGATCTTTTGCGTACCAGGTGTAACGATAAGACGTACATCTTGGTGTACTTTTTTACCCTTTAAAATCTCAGCTGCTACTTTTAAGTCAGCCAAGCGTCCGTTTGTACAGCTTCCAATAAATGCTTGATCGACTTTTATTTTATCTTTTACAGCCTGTACAACCGAGTGTCCGTTTGATGGTAAGAACGGGTAGGCAATAACAGGATCAAGGTTTGCAACATCGATCTCTAAAACTTGAGCATATGAAGCATCTTCGTCTGAGTAGTGTACTTTTGGCTCACGTGCGAGCTCTTTGTCTGCCAAGAACTCACGAGTGATATCATCTACGGCAACGATACCGCTCTTTGCACCCGCTTCAATAGCCATGTTACACATAGAGAATCTGTCATCCATGCTTAAGTGCTCAATAGTACTTCCTGTAAACTCTAAAGTTTTGTAAAGTGCACCGTCAACGCCGATCATTCTAATGATCTCTAGGATGATATCTTTTCCTGTTGTATGTTTGCCCGGTTTACCGCTAAGTACTACTTTGATAGACTCAGGAACTTTAAACCAGTTGCCCCCTGTAACCATAGCAAAAGCAAGGTCAGTTGAACCCATACCCGTTGAGAATGCACCAAGTGCACCGTGTGTACATGTATGGCTGTCTGCACCGATGATAACATCACCGGGAACTACAAGCCCTTTTTCCGGTAAAAGAGCATGCTCGATTCCCATATCTTTTTCATCAAAGAAGTTTTTTAAGTTGTGTTTTTTTGCAAAGTCACGAGAGATTCTTGCCTGATTTGCCGAAGCAATATCTTTTGCAGGAATAAAGTGGTCCAGTACAATAGAAAAACCATCCGGATTTGCAAGTTTTTGGGCTCCAAGATCCTCAAAAGCTTTGATAGAGATAGGAGTAGTAATGTCATTTCCGATAACCATGTCGATAGGTGAGCGGACAATTTCGCCTGCATATACCTTTTTACCCACATGTTCAGAAAATATCTTTTCAGTTATAGTTTGACCCATAGTATGAAACCTTTATAGTATAATAATTGTGCGATTATAGCATAGAGACAATTAAGAATAACTGCATAGAAAACTTAAATGAAAGATAAACTCAGTTTCACTTAAGCAAATCATAATGTCAAAGCTATTATGATGTCAAAAGTAAAAGAAGACAAAAATTGTCCTATTTAAAAATTTTAACCTAATAAGAGGTAAATAAATATGCAAGTATATTTAGATAATAATGCTACTACGATGGTCGATCCACAAGTAGTAGAAGCGATGCAGCCATTTTGGACGGAACTTTATGGAAATCCGAGTTCACTACATAAGTTTGGTACGGCAACGCACCCATATTTAAGAAAAGCCATAGATCAGATGTATACTGCACTTAATGCGAGTGATGATGATGACATCATCTTCACATCATGTGCTACAGAGTCAAACAACTGGGTACTCAAGTCTGTATTTAATGACTTAATTGTCGGTGGCGATAAAGATCACATTATTACAACAGAGGTAGAACACCCATCTGTTCTTGCAACTTGTAGATGGCTGGAAGAACAGGGTGTAAAGGTTACTTATCTTCCTGTAAATGAAGAGGGTATCGTTGAGCCTCATGTCGTAAAAAGCTTCATCACAAACAAAACAGCACTTGTTTCTGTTATGTGGGCAAGTAATGAGACAGGGATGATCTTCCCTATTAAAGAGATAGGTGAGATCTGTAAAGCAAACAATGTACTTTTCCATTCAGATGGCGTACAGGCAGTTGGTAAGATTCCGGTTGATTTGCAAGATGTGCATGTTGACTTTGTTTCAATGTCTGCACACAAGTTCCACGGTCCAAAAGGAATAGGGGCACTCTACATCAGAAACTCTCAGCCTCTCTCTCCACTGCTTCACGGTGGTGAGCAGATGGGTCACAGACGTAGTGGTACTTTAAATGTTCCATATATCGTTGGTATGGGAAAAGCTATCGAGCTTGCTACGACAAACATCGAAGAGAAGATGGCCTCTATCCGTGCAAAACGTGACAGACTTGAAGATGCTCTTTTAGAGATAATTCCAGATACATTTGTTGTTGGTAGTCGTGATAAACGTACACCAAATACTATTCTTATCTCAATCCGCGGGGTTGAAGGTGAAGGAATGCTGTGGGATCTAAACAATGCAGGTATCGGTGCATCAACTGGTTCTGCTTGTGCTTCTGAAGACTTGGAAGCAAACACAGTAATGCTTGCTATCGGTGCTGACAATGAACTGGCACATACAGGTATTCGTCTCTCACTCTCTCGTTTTACGACAGATGAAGAGATAGACTATACTATCGAGCATTTCAAAAAAGCAGTTGAGCGTCTGCGTGCGATCTCTAGCTCATTTGCAAAAGTGCAACCGACTCCGGGTGGAGAAGCTGGCGAGTGTCACATTCCACACCATATGGCGCACTAACGAAAAATATAGAAAAATTAAAAGGAATTTATCAAGATGGCAAAAGATGATTTATTAGGCGCATCACTTTGGGATGCGTACTCAAACAAAGTACAAGAATTAATGAACAACCCAAAACACCAAGGGGAGATCACTCCAGAAGAGGCTGAAGCACATGGGAACAAACTTATTGTTGCTGATTTTGGTGCTGAGAGCTGTGGAGATGCAGTACGTTTATACTGGGAGATTGACCCAAAAACAGACAAAATTGTAAATGCAAAGTTCAAATCTTTTGGTTGTGGTACTGCTATTGCAAGTAGTGATGTTATGACAGAGCTTTGTATCGGTAAAACTGTTCAAGAGGCGGTAAAGATCACAAACATCGATGTTGAAAAAGCACTTCGTGATGATCCGGACACTCCTGCTGTTCCACCACAAAAGATGCACTGTTCTGTTATGGCATACGATGTTATCAAAAAAGCAGCTTCACTATACTTAGGTGTTGATGAAGAGAGCTTTGAAGACGAGATCATCGTATGTGAGTGTGCTCGTGTATCACTCAACACTATCAAAGAGGTTATCAAGCTAAATGACCTCAAAACGGTTGAAGAGATTACAGACTACACAAAAGCCGGTGGTTTCTGTAAAAGCTGTATCAAACCGGGTGGTCATGAAGACAGAGAGTACTACCTTGTTGACATCTTAGAGCAGACTCGTAAAGAGATGGATGAAGAGAAGATGAAAAAAGCTGCAGATGCAAGCTCAACTGGAGATATTCCTTTTGAAGAGATGACTCTTGTTCAGCAGATCAAAGCGGTTGATGCGGTTATCGATGAGAATGTTCGCCAGTTCCTAATCATGGATGGTGGAGATATGGAGATCATCGATATTAAGAAAAATGATGACTACATCGACATCTACATTCGCTACCTCGGTGCATGTAACGGTTGTGCTTCAAGTGCAACAGGTACACTCTATGCAATCGAGTCAACACTTAAAGAGAAACTCTCGCCAAAAATCAGAGTTTTACCTATCTAAGTTCTTTCCCCTTTTACCCTCGGCTTGACTGAGGGTAAAAAGCTTCGCTACAATACCCCTTATGTATGAAACCCTTTATGAAAAAATAGTCGATGGACTTGTAAACGACGGTTATATTGTTCTAGACAATGCCCTTGATGCCTCTTTAGCAAAAGAGCTCTTGCGTGAGGCAAAGAGCCGTAATGACTTTAAAAAAGCAGGTATATCAACAAAAGGCAGTCGTGATGAGAATCGTCGTCGTGACAAGATTTGCTGGCTCGATGAAGCAGGCTCTAAAGCTCAGCAAGAGTATCTCGAATTTGCCAATGGTCTGCGTGAGCATATCAACCGCGCTCTTTTTATGGGTATAAAGCGTTATGAAGCACACTTTGCCAAGTATGAGGCAGGGGATTTTTATGAGAAACATCTTGATGCCTTTAAAAACTCCAAAAATCGTGTAGTTACAACGGTCTTTTATCTTAATGACAGCTGGAGTGAAGCAGATGGTGGTGAACTGGTCATTTACGACAAAGATGACAGAAAGCTGCGTGAGCTCTTGCCATTGCAAAACCGTCTTGTTGTCTTTTTGAGCGAAGCATTCCCTCATGAGGTACTGCCGGCAAAAAAAGAGCGCTACTCTATTGCGGGCTGGTTCCGTGTCGATGAGGTTTTTGTTTAGAATTTGTGTATAATGTTGCATGAATTTTAATAAACTCCCCCTCACGCAAGCGATGCTTGCACAACTCCAAGAACTCGATTACAAAGAGATGACAGCCATTCAAGAAGCAGCTCTTCCTGCTATTTTGCAAGGGCGTGACATCGTTGCAAAAGCAAAGACAGGCAGTGGTAAAACAGCTGCTTTTGGCATAGGCCTTTTACACAAGCTCAATGTCAAGAAGTTTCGTGTGCAATCCCTTATACTCTGTCCTACCCGTGAGCTTGCAAATCAGGTAGCAAAAGAGCTGCGTAACATTGCAAAGTCTCAGCACAATGTAAAAATACTGATGCTTACAGGCGGTGAATCTTTTCGCAAACAAGAGCACTCACTTTCGCATCAGGCACACATTATAGTAGGTACTCCAGGACGTGTACTCAAACACCTAAACAAAGAGACACTCTCCCTGCAAGATCTTGAGACCTTTGTACTTGATGAAGCAGACAGAATGCTCGATATGGGCTTTATGGAAGAGGTAGAGGCTATTATGAAGTTTCTGCCACCAAAGTATCAGACCCTGCTTTTTTCTGCTACCTATGATGATGAGGTCTCAGCTGTGATAGAGAAGCTCTTAGATGATCCTGTTGTGGTAGAGAGTGATGATGAAGAGGTTGTGAGTGATATTGAAGAGATCTTTATAGAAAGCGAGCACAAAGAAGAGACTCTTTTGGCTCTTCTTGCAACATACAAACCAAAAAATCTCATCATTTTTACCAATACCAAGCTAAAAACAGATGAGATAGCAAACTTTTTGGTAGAGAACAAGATAGACGCCCTTGCACTGCATGGTGATTTGGAACAGTATGACAGAAACGATGTACTTGTGCAGTTTAGCAATGGCTCAACACCCGTACTTGTCGCTACCGATGTTGCTGCGCGTGGGCTAGACATTAAAGAGCTTGCAATGGTTGTAAACTTTGATCTGCCAAATACTCCTGAGATCTACCGTCACCGAATAGGGCGAACAGGCAGAGCAGGAGCTAAAGGAGTAGCTGTTACACTTTTTGGCAAAAATGAAAAAGAGTATGCACAAAGCCTTTTTAGTGAGCGCTCAAAACTGCTGCAGAGCGATGCTTTAGAAGAATTTGATGGTTTTGGTATGAAGCCGGAGTTTGTTACACTGGTTATTGAAGGTGGTAAGAAGCATAAACTTCGAGCCGGTGATATACTGGGTGCATTGACTGCATCAAAAGCGCTTAGTGGTGATGATATCGGTAAGATCGACATCTATGAGAAGCAGTCTTATGTAGCCATAAAAACACCAAGAGCCGATCTTGCATATAAAGAGCTTAAACAAAAACCCATAAAAAAGAAGAACTTCAGTGTCTGGATGCTTTAGTGAGTTTTTAGAAAAGTTTTATCTTGACGGGAGTATAATGAAGTTATGAAGCTTTACAGTACCCTTTATAAGAGTGATGATTCACTCAAAAAGTTCATAGCAGAACGAAAGATACAATCTGCAAAGGCTGTTTTTGTGCAGATTTTCAGTGGAGTCATAGATGAAGCTTACTGTATGGACTTGGCAGCTTTTATCAAAGCAGAATTGCCCGATGCGAAGATTCTTGGTGCAACTGCCGGCGGAGTCATCTCTGAGGGTATAATGTATGAGCACGAGACCGTTATCTCTTTTTCCCTTTTTGATACTACACGCTTAGCGTGTGACTTCTTTTCTTTTGAATCCGACAATATTATTGAGCGTATTGAAAAAGAGCTTATCTTTGAAGATACAAAAGCAATGGTTATTGTCAGTGACGGACTCATCAGTGATGCAGAGAGCTTTTTAAAAGAGCTTTACAGTCGTAACAGTGATCTTGTTGTTGCGGGTGGAAGAGCATCTGATTATGATTTTAAGAAGACCTTTGTATTTAATGAGAAGCAAACAAGTGAAAATGCCTGTATAGTCTGTTCTTTTAGTTCAGAAGATCTGCATACTAACAGTGATTATATACTTAAATGGACTCCTGTTGGTAAAGATATGATGGTTACAAAGGCAAATGGCCCAATATTATATGAGATAGATGGAGAGTCTGTTATTGAAGTCTATCGTAAATATCTGGGTGATGCCATTGTAAAAGATCTTCCAAGTTCGTGTATGCCGTTTCCTCTTATAGTCCATCGTGACGGAGTTTTGGTTGCACGTGATCCAATTGCTGTAGTGGATGATGGCAAAGCTTTAAAGTTTGCAGGGCTTTTTGAAGAGGGTGATATTGTCCGTTTTAGCTTTGCCAATATCGAAGAGCTTACAGATGAGCTTGAAGAGACATTTCATGAGCTTGACAAAATTCCTGCAGAGGGAGTGTATATCTACTCATGTTCTGCCAGAAAGGTACTTTTGCATGAGAAGCTAATGAGCGAACTCAATATTTTAGAGTCATTGGCTCCAAGTGTTGGTTTTTTTACTTTTGGTGAGTACTTCTCTTCCGGTAAAATAGCTGAACTTTTAAATGTTACAACAACATTTCTACTTCTTAGTGAGCATAACAGTGTCGAAAAAAAAGAGCTTAAAAAGAGTATAGATATTACTTGTGATCCAATTAGAAAAGCCCTGACACACTTGGTAAAAGTTACAAGCAAAGAGCTAGAGAACATCAGTACACATGATACGCTTACAAAGCTCTACAACAGAAGTGAATATCTTCGCGTGATAAAGCGCAAGGTTGTCAGTGCAAAACGATATGAAGAGAGTTTTGGATTGATACTTGTCGATATCGATCTTTTCAAACATGTGAATGATAGTTATGGACATGATATAGGGGATTTAGTGCTTCGCAAGTTTGCAAAGACTCTTCTTGGCTCCATTCGAGCAGATGATTTTATTGCTCGTTGGGGTGGGGAGGAGTTTATCATTATTACAGGAAAGATAGATAAAAATGGGCTCACGCGACTTTTACAAAAACTTCAAAAAAGAATCAAAGCAGAAGATTTTGCACCATTAACGAAACTAACGGCCTCTTTTGGAGCGACACTTTATAAAGATGGTGACAGTTATGAAGAGCTTTTTAAGAGAGTAGATAATGCACTCTATCAAGCAAAAAAGAGTGGTCGTGATCGTTTTATTGTAGTTTAATCTTATCAATTTTGTGTTATAATTTATGAAAGATGAGAAGGAGGATGCTATGGAAATTCGACAATATATATTTAAGTCACCTTACTCAAGTCCTATCCAGTTTGGACAACTAGACCCTAGTTCTGTAAAAAAAGAAGATGCAGGAGATACAGATACTGCAAAAGAGTCAAAACAGCTTTTACAGAGCAGTAATGAAACACTACTCAAAGCAAAAGTGGAAGAAAATAGACTCAAAAAAGATGTAGCCCCTCAAGTACAAAGTTCCAATGCTCTTTTGGACGTGTATGCTTAATGAAGTGATTTTAACTCTTTAAGCATCCACGGCCATGCACCATAGCCGCTATCTGCATTTAAGTGTCCCCCATTTTGTATCACTTTTAGAGGAACATTCAGCTCTTTTTGCAACTCTTTTGTCTCTGTTTGCGTCATATAAGGGTCATTTGTTGAGGTGATGAGCAGAGTCTCTTTTGCAAAGAGTTTTTGTGGTGCAGTGAGAGGGAAAAACTCACTGAGCTCTTTGATGTCACAGTACATACTTGGAGGTGCAACAAGATAGAGCTTCTCTATCTCACGCAGCTCTTTGTTTTGATTGCACAGATGAAACCAGAGTGTATTTGCCAATGAGTGACAGATGACAATGTCAGGACGAAAATCATCAAGTGCGGCTTTTGCCTCACGCATCCAAAGCTCAAGCTTTGGCTCATCTACATTGGAAAATCGTAGAAAGTTGACACAGCCGTAATCTTTTGCCAACTCACTTGCAAGCCAGCTTTGCCAGTGTGGGTAGTTGCTCCCTCCCCAGCCATGTAAAAGCAGCACCTTTTTGCTCATGGTTTTACTCCACTAATGCTTTGAAGTTTTTAAGTGTAAGCAGTTGTAAGTTCTCTGATTTTTGTGCTTTTAGCTCTTTTGAGAAGCCTTTTTTTGCAACGATAATCATACCATCATAATCTATGCCGGCCTCATTGGCAAGTGTATCGAGTCGCGTGAGCTCACTCTTTTTTATTTTAGTGTTTGTATATTTACATGAACCGATAAGGCGTTTTTTCGCCTTTGTTTTTGCGTAAATATCAAGCTCCAAGCCATCATTCTTCCAATACTGGGAGATCTCCATAATGAAATCTTCACCACGCATCTTTTTGATGAGTGCGTGCGAGAGCTCTGTAAAAGGGAGCTGTACAAATTCGTTCTCATACGATGCCCAGCGCTCTTTTACCTCTTTAAAATCACCATCTCTTACCCCTTTAAAGAGTGGAGAGACAAAGGCAAACCAAAAGCGCAAAAACGGCAGTGTGAAAAAGAGCTTGTCATCAGCACCCTTGCAGCGTTTGGCTTTGATGATACCGCGTTCTATGAGAGTCTGTATAGCAGGTTCACCCACCTCTTCGCTCACGCGAGCACGCTTAAGCACGGCATGCACTTTTCCGTCACTAAGAGCTATGGCAGAGAGTATGGAGTGATAGAGGGGTTGTCCGTCTGTGATTTCGTTGATATCCTCACGAATGTAGCGGTAATCTTTTAAGATAAGCTTCTCAATAAGCTCATAGCTTGGTTTTGATGTATCTATTTCTCCCCACTCTACGCCACCGAAGATGGCGAATTTTTCAACTGCATCTTCGAAGTTTGCGGGTTTGTGCTGATGGTAGAAGTTTTTAAACTGCTCAGAGAGCGTCTCTTTTTTCGATAAAATGGTGTAGCCTTTTTTGTTATATATTCTAATTATACACTATCTTTGCTTTTTAGTTACATTGTATTGTTTTAAGAGGATAAAAGGCTTTGAAAAACTCACTGTTTCCTAACTTTTTATGTTTTATTCTATGTTATAATCTTTAGTATATTTACAATATTTTCCCACGGATTATGACATGCACGATATATATGAAAAGATGGGGCTCTTTTATCTTGGTAAAGAGAGCCAGAGTGAAGAACTTGCCCTGTATAAATCAAAACATTTAACGACACACGCGATGATTATCGGTATGACGGGTTCTGGTAAGACAGGGCTTGGAATAGGGCTAATAGAAGAGGCTGCTATTGATAACATTCCGGCTATTGTCATTGACCCTAAAGGAGATATGGGAAACCTCTGTCTTGCTTTTGAGAACCTAAGTCCTGAGGAGTTTTCCCCATGGGTTGAGTCTGGTAAAGACCCTGCTGCTGTGGCAGAGATGTGGAAAAAGGGGATAGAATCAAGTCATCAAGATATCTCACGCATTAAAAAGTTTGCTGCAGTTGAGAAGACTATCTATACTCCGGGAAGCTCGGCGGGTGTTGGTGTAAATATACTTGGTGAGTTTAATGCTCCGGGTGATGAGGTCTTAGAAGATAATGATACTTTTGTATCACTCATTAACACTACTGTCTCATCACTTCTTGCTCTGCTTGGCATCGAGTCGGATTCTCTCAACTCAAAAGAGCATCTTCTGCTCTCAAACATTTTTTATCATTACTACAGTGCAGGCAAGTCACTCTCCATGGAAGAGCTTATCGGTGCAGTAGCATCGCCTCCGTTTGAGAAGGTGGGCATACTTTCACTGAGTAGTTTCTACCCGCAAAAAGAGCGTATGAAACTTGCAATGGATCTTAATGGTATCATCTCCTCTATCTCTTTTGCATCGTGGATAGACGGTGAGCCGCTTGATATTCAAAATATGCTCTATGATGAAAACGGCAAAGCAAAGATAGCCATCTTTAACATTGCACACCTCGATGATGCACAGCGAATGTTCTTTGTGACTCTTCTTTTAAACGCCTACATCAGCTGGATGCGCAGACAACGTGGAACATCAGCGCTTAAGAGTGTTTTATATATGGATGAGATCTATGGATATTTTCCACCGACGAAGAATCCGCCATCGAAAAAACCGATGATGCTGCTTCTAAAACAGGCGCGTGCTTTTGGTACGGGGGTGATACTCTCGACACAAAACCCTGTTGACATTGACTATAAAGCAATCTCAAATATCGGTACATGGTTCATTGGAAAACTGCAGACAAAACAGGATATAGAACGTGTTTTAGAGCCTTTGGCAAACAAGTCAGAGCTGAGTAAAGCAGAGATTGCCAAACGACTGGCAACACTTAAAGGCAGAGAGTTCTTTTTAAAAAATGTGCATGCAGACAAAACCATCAACTTCTCAACCCGTTGGGTACTTTCCTACCTAAAAGGGCCTATTACAAAAGATGATATCAAGCATTTGATGCAGGTAAAAAAAGAGCAGGCAGCACAAAAAAAAGAGCCGCGTGAGCAAGCAAAAGAGACAAAATACACTTCTGCAAGTGATAAAGCTTCCCGCAAGCCTATCTTGGCAGAGGGAATCAAAGAGTACTTCTCTTCAACTGATGTCAATGCTACGGGTGAATTCTACCCATACATCTATGTCGATGCCGATGTACGTTTTTACAATCAAAAGCGTGCTATCGATGAGCATGAAGAGATAGAGCTAAAGCTTGAACTTACTTCACAGCAGCGAGATTTTGTGTGGGAAGAGGCTGTAGAAGAGGAGCTTGGAAATCTTTTGAAAAAAGAGCCTTTAGATGCCTCTTTTGCCGAGCTTCCAGTACTCATCCGTGATGCAAAGTCACTCAAAGCAGCACAAAAGAGCATAAGTAATCATCTCTATGCAACAAAAAGAGTAAGGTTGTACAGACAAAAAGAGCTAAAACTGGAGTCGAAACTCTATCAGAGCAAGAGCGAGTTTGCTGTAGATGTTACCAACAAGCTGCGTGAGATAAGAGATGAGAAGATAGAGAAGTTGCAAAAACGCTATGAGAAAAAGTTTGAATCTCTTGATAAGCGTGCGAAGAAGCTTGAACTCAAGCTGCAAAAAGAGCAAGAGGATGTAAGTAAAAAGACATCGGACACACTCATAGATGTCGGAATGGCACTCTTTGGCGCTTTTTTTGGCAGAGGTGGGGCTATGAGCAGTGTGCGTCGTGGTGCTTCTGCTGTGAAAAAAGGGCGAGCGGTCTTTGATGAAAAAGATGATGTTCGTCAGGTGACACAGATGCTTGAAGATGTCAGCTCTGAGATTGATGAGCTACAAGAGGAGCTACAAAGTGAGATAGTAAGCATCGAAGCTCAGTTCGCTGCGCAAAACTATGCAATAGAAGAGTTCTCTATCAAACCAAGAAGAAGTGATATTGTCATTAATGATATTGCACTGCTTTGGCAACAGTAAATTTTATTACAAGGAGTTTTAATGTTGGATACCATCTATTTGGGGAATCCTCTTAAGAGTTGGCTTTTAGCCTTTGTTATAGCAGCAGGAGCTGTGATATTTGCACGTCTGTTTTATTGGATCATTCAAAAAACAATCAAAGCATATACAAAACAGACAGATAATGATTTGGATTTTATCATTATAGATATGCTTGAAGAGCCTCTCTCTTTAGCACTTTCGCTTCTTGGTATATGGTTTGCCATAGATATCTTAGACATTAGTGATGGTGTTAAAAAATTTATTGATGCTGTCTTTTACTTTTTAGTGATCTTTAATGTAGCATGGTTTGCCACACGTCTCTTAGATTCGATTATTGAGAAGTATATTGCACCAAAAGTCAAAGAGAGTGAAACAGATCTTGATGATATTTTGCTGCCGATAGTCAAAAAGCTTATCAATGTCGCCATCTGGGCTGTTACTATTATAATCGGTGTAGATAATGCCGGCTATAATGTAACAACTATGATTACAGGCCTTGGTATTGGAGGCTTGGTCTTTGCTCTTGCTGCACAAGATGCCGTATCCAACCTTTTTGGCGGATTTATCATCTTTAGCGACAAACCTTTTAATATCAATGAGCGTATTATATTAAACGGTTTTGAGGGGTATGTACGAGAGATAGGTTTACGCAGCACGAAACTTGAAACATTAGATGGTAGAATAGTTACCATTCCCAACTCAAAAGTAACAGATAATGCAGTACTGAATGTAAGTAGGGAAAAAGGAAGAAAGGTTAAGTTTTTTCTTGGGCTTACGTACGATACAGCACCTGAGGAGATTGAGCGTGCAAAAGAGATTTTACATAAAATTATTGATGAAAATGAAAATACACAGGATGCAGTTATCGCGTTTGACTCCTTTGGTGATTTTTCACTCAATATTCTGGTCATTTACTGGATCAAAAAAGGCAGTCCGATAGCAGCTACAAACGATGCTGTCAATATGCAGATTTTAAAAGAGTTCAATGCTGCAAAACTTGATTTTGCATTCCCTACGCAGACAATCATTATGCAAAAGAGTGAGGCATAATGAGTCTATACTAGCTTAGCTAGTGCCTTTTTTACAAGAGAGGAGAGTGGTGCACTCTCTATCTCATCAAAAGCGATCCACTGCGGCTCTTTTGGTGCCTCATCAATTCTGTAGAGTTTGACTGTAAGTCTGTACTTTGTGTAGGCATGTTTAAAGCTTGTTATATAGTTCTCCTCAAGAGGGTCAACTTCTGGGAGTGCGAGCATTCCTTTATACATACTTCCTTCTGTTTTTACCAGTGCTATCTTTTCATCTTTTATATAAACACCAAAGAAAAGATCCATCGCTTCATACGCTGTTTTTTTTGTCTGTGTGTAGAGCTCTGGCTCCTCTTTTCCTTGACACTCACTTGCAAGTGGGCAGAGACTACATTGTGGATTTTTAGGTGTGCAGAGCATTGAGCCTAGATCCATAAGAGCGAGGTTATGAGCGCGTGGTTCTTTGTCGTTTAGAATTTTTTCTGCTGCTTGGTTGAGTGTTTTTTCATTTGGATTCAGCAGGGCGCAATAACGTTTTATGACTCTTTTGATGTTGGTATCGAGTACGACTATATTTTGATGGTATCCAAAGGCACAGATGGCACTGGCTGTGTAGCTGCCAATGCCTGGGAGTTTGAGTAGCTCTTCATAACTCTTTGGCAGTGCATCTTGGCAGAGCTTGGCGGTTTTGTGCAGATTGCGTGCACGTGAGTAGTACCCCAGCCCGCTCCATGCAGCGATAACCTCCTCCTCTTTTGCCTCAGCGAGGGCTTTGAGAGTCGGAAACTTTGCCAAGAACTGCGGATAGTACTCATCTCGCACACGATTTACCTGTGTTTGTTGCAGCATTATCTCGCTGAGATAGATATGGTAGATATTAGTTGTCTTTCTCCATGGAAGTGCATGGCGACCATATTTTTCATACCACTTTAAGAGTCTTTTTTGCATTGGAAAAGAATTACCTTTTGTGAAATTAAATATATTTTTTTAAGAAATATTAAGCTAATATTCTCTTTTTAAATTATAAATTGTTATAAATTACTTTATGACAATCAATCAAATGAAAGAGAGAAAACATATGTTTCAAAAGGGTATTTTATCATTAATGGCATTATTTTTAATGCTGTTTTCAGGGTGTGCGGAGCTAAATTATGACAAACTTGCTTCTTATTTGGAGGAGAAGCCACAGAAGGTTTATAAGTCTGATAAAGATGTATTAATGTTTATCTTAGACGGCTCTGGAAGTATGATGGAGCGTGATGGATCTGGAAAGGTCAAGATAGTTGCTGCAAAAGATATGCTCAAAGATATCTCTAGTCAGCTAGATAGTAATAAGACAAATGTAGGTCTTATCTCGTTTAATGACGGATGTCATAGCACAGAGCTACTAATTGAGCCATCCAACAATGACTTTGACCATGTTGTAACGGTCTCTTCAGCTATCTCTCCATCGGGGAAAACACCTCTGGCTGCATCTATCCGTAAAGCAGGAGATGTTTTAAAAAGTATAGATAAAAAAGTAAATATTATTATCATCAGTGATGGTGTTGAGACATGTGGCGGGAACCCTGTTGCTGAAGCAAAACGCTTAAAAAGCAAATATGGAATCGATGCGCATATCTATGTGATAGGCTATTCTGTAGATGGTAGTACAAAAAGAGCACTGGAGCGACTTGCTCAAGCTGGAGGAGGGAGTTACTATTCCGCTGATGACAGTGTTGCGCTTGACAAGATTATTACTACAATTACCGATGAGTTAGATATTAAAGCAGACAACTGGGAAGGAAATACTTTTAAGTTCAAGATTAACTTTGACAGCGGGTCTGCAAAACTGAAAAAAGAGTACTACCCTCAAGTAAAACAGCTGGCAACATACCTTAAGAAGACAGGCTATGCAGCAGAGCTTCAAGGGCATACAGACTCAAGTGGTCCAAAAAAAGCCAACCAACGCCTCTCTCAAAAAAGAGCACAGTCTGTTGTGGATAAACTTGTAGAGTATGGTGTGGATAAAGATAAAGTTTATGCGGTAGGTTTTGGTGAACTGGCTCCAATAGCTACTAACAAAACAAAAGAGGGACGCTTTGAAAATCGTCGTGTGGAAGCACATATAATTAAAAATGGTAAGATGGATATCTCTTATATCAATCAAGCAAACGCAAAAAATGTTGTGAATGTGAAGTATGCAGATAACAACTCATTTATTGGTTATTATAAAGTATTAGACCCATATAGAAGCTATGATGAATATCATGTATGGATGGAACTCTATGCAAATGAAAGAGGCTATTTTTCTGAATATGATAATAATAGAAAACTGACAAAAAGAGGTGAAGAGTCACTGGCTTGGGATTACTCAAGAACAAAACATATCATCTCTTTAGACTATTCAGATCATAACAAAAAGCCTGGTTGGGCTGAGTTTACTGGACGCGTGAGCGGAAATACAAATGATTTTCGTTTAACTGGTCACTGGGGTAATGGTAAATCTGGAACAGTTGTAATGATTCGTATTACACAAGAAGAACTAGAGTGTATGAAGAAAAATGGGAAGTTTGTAAACGGTACTTGCTCAAGATAAGAGAGAGTTAGATCTCTTGTCTTTTGAAAAAGCATAAAAATAAGATATAATTTAAGATAAATAAATTTATAAGGTTGTTTTATGAAAAAAGTATCTGTACTCTTTTTTATGCTGGGGTTATTTGGAGTAACACTTGTAAGTGCTCAAAATCTTTCAAAAGAAGAGATATTAAAACAAAAACATATAAAAGAACAGCTCGAGCGTGAGAAGAAGTTTGCTAAAGAGCAGAAGTTTTATCAGGGGGATGAGTACGATTTAAGTGAGGAGGAAGTTGATCCAAAAGACTTAGATACCATTC
>Ga0256836_1000118_pt1 | contig 47593 bp, 42 predicted proteins | sample 4561380metaG_FD_185974 | JGI IMG/M metagenome (GOLD analysis project Ga0256836, IMG submission 185974) | Hydrothermal vent microbial communities from Guaymas Basin, Mexico - 4561-380 | ecosystem: Environmental > Aquatic > Marine > Hydrothermal vents | place: Mexico: Guaymas Basin | collected...
AAATACTTTCAATTAACCCTCTGAACCTGTAAACGTCATCAGACTCTACAAGCTCTTTACACTTTAACCTGAGTTCTGACTTAACTCTCCTCCTGAAGCTCTCCTTCACCTTTATATAAGGTAGAAATCCGGATGATAGAACAAGTCCAATAAACTCCTCGCTGTCATAAGCTTTGTCTCCCAATAGAGGTTTACCTTTCAAAGCTTTCAATACAAACCCTCTACTGCTCAACCAATAAAACAACTTATTTCCGAGTTTGACCTCTGAAGCATAGCTCTCTCCGGGCAGGGCGGTAAGAACGAACCTCTTGCCGTTTCTCAAATGAACGCTCAGAATAACTGCCTTAACGTGGCTTTTGACCTCTTTTATCTCCTTGCCCCGCAGTATTTTCAAGGGATAAAGCTCATCGTATTTAAATCCGGTACCGTCTATTATTAGAAACCTCACTTGACCGGAGTATTTCCTCAAAAGTCTACCGGAGATGAAATTGAGGAAGTCTGTAAGGAGAACTGGTGGAAGTTGTTTTAAACGGTAGTAGTAAGTTGAGAAGTCCGGGACGTTTTCTCTTCCAAACATCTGAACAGCCAAGTATTCAAGGTCTCTGAATGAAAGTCTCCAGGCCACCTGGAGGAAAAGGAGGGTAAGGATTATCTCATCCGGGTACTTCTTGGGTCTTCCCCTTTTGGTTTTGAAGGGATATAAATACTGTATTAGAGCCTGTCCTCTCCGGTGCATGTAGGTTTGAGTGAGTTTGAGTACTTGCTGGAAGTTGAGTTTCTTTCCTTTCTTACCGGAGAGGATAGGCTTTTTTTATGATGCTGGCAATTTTCAAACAGCCTCATGCGAGGGGTTTACAAATCAGCCTCTTTTTTGTAAATTTCCACTTGCCTTTCGCCGCCGGTGTAAACGCTATAAGGAGGTAGTTTATGGCTATTGACAAAGACGTTGTCCAGGAGATTGTAAAGAAGTATGGTTTCCACGAGAAGGATACAGGGTCTCCTGAAGTTCAGATTGCCATTCTTACAGAGAGGATTAAGGCTCTGACCGAACATTTTAAGGAGCACAAGCACGACAACTACAACAAAAGGGCACTTCAGAGGCTTGTTGGAAGAAGGAAAAAGCTCCTTAAGTACCTCAGGGAGAAGGACTTTAACAGGTATCAGAACATTGTCCTTAAGCTCGGACTCAGGAAATAAGGGGGATCTCTCCCCCTTTCTTCCCTCCTTTCCCCCCTTGAGTTAACCTTATCCTTAGACTAACATTAAGTAAAAAACTGAATCAGTTTTGGAGGAATCATGCCAATTTCGGAAGTTGCAATAGAGGTAGGCGGTAGACCTTTACGATTTCAAACGGGCAAGGTCGCGAAACAGGCTGACGGAGCGGTTCTTGTATCTCAGGGAGATACTATGGTCTTGGTGACGGCGGTTATGAGTGATGAGCCCAGGGAAGACGTTGACTTCTTTCCCCTCCTTGTTGAGTATAGAGAGAGAGCGTATGCCGCAGGAAAGATACCGGGCGGATTTATAAAAAGGGAGGGTAAGCCGACGGATGAAGAGGTTCTAAAAGCAAGGGTTACTGATAGATCAATAAGGCCTATCTTCCCAAAAGGCTTCAGGAATGACGTTCAGGTTGTTGCTTTTGTAATATCTGCAGACCAGGAGAATGACCCTGCAGTTCTTGCCATAAACGGTGCCTCTGCAGCGCTTCATATTTCCAGGATTCCTTTTGAAAAGCCCGTTGGAGCGGTGAGGGTTGCCAGAGTTGAAGGTAAACTCATCATAAATCCCTCCTATGAAGAGCAGCATAAGGCAGACATCAATATTGTTGTTTCCGGTACGGAAGATGCGGTTGTTATGGTTGAAGGAGGAGCTAAGGAAGTTCCCGAGGAAGAAGTTCTTGATGCAATACTTTTTGCCCATGAAGAGATAAAGAAGATAGTTAAGGCACAAGACGAGCTGAGAAGTTTGGCAGGTAAGCCAAAGTATGAGTTTATTGCTCCTTCTCTTGATGAAGCTACCCGGGAGAAGATAGAAAAGTGGGTGTTTGAGAGGATAGAGCCTGTAATTACAATTCCCGACAAGCACGAGAGGAGGGAAAAGTTAAGGGAACTAAAAGAGCTTATGTTGATAGAGCTTAATATTCCCGAAGAAGAACACCATCTTGCAAAGGAGGCTTTTAACGAGGCCGAGAAGAAGTTTGTCAGGAAAATGGTTCTTGAGAAAGGAATCAGAATTGACGGAAGAAAACCAAACGAAATCAGACCTATTTCGATAGAAGTTGGTCTTCTTCCGAGGGCCCACGGTTCTGCCCTCTTTACCAGGGGTCAGACTCAAGCCCTTGTTACGGCGACTCTCGGAACTCCGGAAGAGTATCAGCTTGTAGAAGGTTTGATGCCGGAAGAGCAGAAGAGGTTTATGCTTCACTATAACTTCCCGCCGTTCTGTGTCGGGGAAATTGCCCCGATGAGAGGACCGGGGAGAAGGGAGATCGGTCACGGTGCTCTGGCAGAGAGAGCGCTCGCTCCGGTAATTCCGCCGGAAGAGGAGTTCCCTTATGTAATTAGGGTTGTATCTGATATCTTAGAGTCAAACGGTTCTTCTTCGATGGCAACCGTTTGCGGCGGTTCTCTTGCCCTTATGGATGCCGGCGTTCCCGTAAAAGCTCAAGTTGCCGGTATAGCCATGGGATTAATAATGGAAGAAGACAGGTTCGTAGTTCTTTCCGATATTCTCGGTGATGAAGATCACTTGGGGGATATGGACTTTAAGGTTGCCGGTACGAGGAAGGGAGTAACGGCTATTCAGATGGATCTTAAAGTAAAGGGAATAAGCAGGGAAGTTCTATCAAAGGCGCTTGCTCAGGCCAGGGAAGGAAGGTTGTACATTCTTGATAAGATGGACGAGGTTATCTCCAAACCGAGGGAGGAGATTTCTCCTTATGCTCCGAGGATTGTAACAACCAAGATAGAGCCGGAAAAGACAAGGGATCTTATCGGGCCTTCCGGTAAGACCATAAAGACAATTATCGATAAGGCGGGAGTGAAGATAACCATAAAGGAAGATGGAACGGTTCTTGTTTCTGCACCGTCTGAAGAGGCGGCAGCTCAGGCTCTTAAGATGATAGAAGATGTAACAAAGGATCTTGCGGTTGGAAATACTTACCTTGGTAAGGTAACGAGAGTTGAAAACTACGGAGCTTTTGTGGAACTGGCTCCCGGTAAAATCGGTCTTGTTCACATTTCTAAGCTGCCGCCCGAGATCAGGGAGAACATTTTTGAACATATAAAAGTTTCCGACGTTATTCCCGTTAAGATTGTTGAGTTTGATCAGATGGGAAGGCCGAAGCTCAGCAGAATTGACGTTACGCCGGAAGAGGAAAAGAAACTGCGCCAGCAGGGAGGTTTTTACTCGGAGCCGGAAAATGAGTAATTGGGCGGCCGGTTGGGTTTACGTAAAGGGTTTAAGGATAAGGTTTGACGACCGCTTCCTTGACGTTGCAGTGAAGTTGAAAAACTTCTTGGGCGGAGAGCTTCTGAAAGAAGGAGAGGCGTTTGTTTTATCTGTTCCCGAATATCCGGAGATTGCTGAGGTTGACCTGAGCTTTCTAAGGGGTGTCTTTGAAGCCGGCGGGATTTGGGGAAGTAGGAGCCTGTTCATTCCAAAGGTTGATAGGTTTAATCGAGAAATAAGGAAACTGCTTTCAGAATATTCCTTCGAGGAGACCGGAGACGGCTTCTTCCTACTTGGCGAGGGGGCAAATCTCTTTATCCATGCTCTCTACGATGAAGAGACAGAGGAGAGGTCGGAGTTTTTCTTTGAGAAATTCTTAAGAGTTATTACCGGAAGTGAATGGGAAAGGACATTCTTCTCCTTTTCTCTTGAAAAGGGGGCGCTTCCTCCCTTTAAAAAAAGGATTTCTGACAGCGGTTGGGATCTCCATTTAATTTCTCTTATCAAAAAGGACGGAGACTTATATTTTTTTGATACCGGAGTCAGGGTTTCTCCACCCCCCGGTTTTTACTTTGACCTTGTTCCCAGGTCTTCTATCTATAAAAGCGGATTTGTTCTGGCCAATTCCGTCGGGATAATTGATATGACTTACCGGGGAACCATTAAAGTTCCTCTCTTAAAGGTTGATAAGTCAAAACCGGATCCCCAGCTTCCGTGGAGGGCTGTTCAACTGATACCGAGGCGGTTTTATCCCCTCGAGGCAAGGCCTGCCGGCAGGCTTGACAGGACATTGAGGGGAGAGGGGGGATTCGGTAGTACTGGATAGGGGGGCGGTTTGATTCCGATAAAGGATATAAACCCGAGCCGTTCAGCTCCGCTAGTTACGATACTTCTCATTCTTGTCTGCACTGTAGTTTTTCTCTACGAGGTTATGCTGCCTCCTCATTTAAGAGAAATTTTTATCAAGATGTTTGCGGTGATTCCTTTTGAAATAATTCACGGTGTTGACATACCTCCTCCTGATCCCTTGACCCCGTACGGGAACCTGATTTCCTACCAATACCTCCACGGCAGTTTTATGCATATCCTCGGGAATATGCTTTTCTTGTGGGTTTTTGGAGATAACGTTGAAGATAAGATGGGCAAGTTAAGGTTTTTGATTTTCTATACTATCTGCGGAGTAGTTGCCGCCCTGTTTCAGGTTATGGTCTATCCGAACTCTCAGATTCCCCTTATCGGTGCTTCCGGTGCTATAAGTGGCGTCCTTGGTGCTTATGCAGTTCTGTTTCCGAGGGCTCAGATAATAACGCTCGTTTTTTTCTTTTTCTTCATTGATATTGTGGCCGTTCCCGCCCTCGTCTGGATAGCTGTGTGGTTTGCTTTTCAATTTACCAGTGCTCTTTTCTCTGTTAATCACCTTTCAATGGGCGGAGTTGCGTGGTTTGCTCATCTTGGTGGCTTTGTTACCGGAGTGATTTTAGTAAACTTCTTTAGGAGAAGTTAGACTTTTAATTCTGCTGAATTTTCGGATATTTGTTTTAGCGCGGTAGAACTACGACTTTATTGATTTTTAGGACAGATTTCGTCAAGTTTTATGGATTTTAGTTTTTTTCTATCTATTTCTACTATTTTCCACCTATCTCCTTTTTGGAGGATGGGAGTGATTATCTCTTTTAGTTCTTCTGGAATGGTCAGCGAGTAGAGCGTCTTTACTCCGAATTTTTTTTCTTTCACAATACTAAAGTATTTGAGCTTAGAGAGATGAGCTGAAACAGTAGAAGGAGAGAGGCCGAGAACCTCCGCTATTTCGCAGGTATAGGCCGGCCTCTCCTCAAGAATCTTGAGTATCCTGTACCGAGTGGGGTCTGATATCAGCCTTATCAGCTCCAGCAATTTTTCCATTACAGTAGCTTCTTCTTTATAAAACCGGGCTTTAGGGTATCAACAAGCTCTGCCGGTGAACCGTTAAGGATTTTTACGTTCTCAAATCCGCAGTCTATCAGGAAAGCAAAAGCCAGAGTGGCCCTGATTTTCCCGGGACAGATCGTGCAAATGAGCTTGTCTTTAGGAAGTTCTGAAACTCTGTCTGGAAGTTCCGAGAGCGGAATGTTCAGCCCGAATGCTTCCAGTGAAACGAATCTGCTTTCTTCTTTTGTCCTCACGTCCAGGAGGATGGCTTCTCCGTTTTTCCACTTTTCCAGGAAAGTTTCAACGTCTATCTTTGGTTCTCCTGAGGCAAGGTAGTCAAGATTCACTCCTTTCAGGAATTCCTTCAGCATTTTTCTGCTCCTCCTTAACTACAGAATTTTCATAAGGAATTTTAAACCGAGTATGAAAAATAGAAATCCTAAAATTCTTTTTACATGTCCGGGCTCTAAGAAACGGTGAGTAACGAAAGCTCCGAGATATCCTGCAACAACGGCCGGAACGGCAGCTGCCAGCGTAATACCCCAATCAACTGTTCCCAGCTTCCAATAAGCGAGAAATCCGGCAAAGGAAGAAAAAGGAACTACGAAAGCAGTTGTTACGACAACCTTCTTTGGATCAAAACCTGCAATAATAAGCATAGGAGATATTAGTCCTCCTCCGCCAACGCCTAAAAGTCCCGAAAGAAGTCCGGAAATTGCTCCTACCAAGAGAGGGTAAAACTTAAGGTCGGTTCCGTTAAACAGTTTTTTTTTGGGAATGTATACCATGAAGCCGGCGAAAAAGAGGAATAGCACAAATATCAAAGCCACAATTTTTTCCGGAACAAGATGGGAAAGGTAAGCCCCGATAGGGGCGAGAAAGACTGAAGTGATTATGATGGGTAATACAAAGGAAAAATCGACAATTCCTTTCCTGAGGTTGTGGATGGTTGCTGATACGGTTGAAACCGTATTAGTAAAAAGGCCGGTTGGTCTTGCTATTTGAAAAGGGACTCCTAGAAAAGTTAAAATGGGTATAAGGGCGACAGCCGAACCGAGGCCTCCCAGGGAAAAGATAAAGGCCGTAACAAAAGATATTGCGGCTACTTCAATGTAAGAAACCATTTGTTCCTCCGATTGTTCGATAGTTGACTAAATAATATTATAGTGCTTAACTTAAAAGTGCAGTATGGTTCGCGGAGGAAAGGTTTGAATGTAGTTTTATTTATTGTTGCTCTTTTTCTGCCTTTATCGGCTGTAGGGATAACTTTACAGGAAGCAGAAAACGCAGCTGTTAAGAATTACCCGAAGCTGAAGTCCCTTAAATACAAGGCTCTATCACTTGCCAGAAAAGCCGATTCTATACAAAGGGACAGGTTCGGAACTTTAAACATTGATTCTGTTTATCAGACTTTCAACAGAAACTATATGTTAGTTCCTCTTTCTTCTCTGCCTTCTCCTAAAAATCCTCCTCCTTTCGATAGCAGGAAGCTGCTCTATGGTTTTTCCTTTTCTGTTCCTATTTATACCGGAGGAACAATTTCTCAAAGGGTGAAAATCGAAAGGCTCAAGTCTCGAATTTACGAGTTGCTCCTGGAGGATAGTAAATGGCGTATAAAGTTTAACGTTGATTCTCTGTATCTGTCTTATCTTGCTTTGGATGTTTCCAAGGATTCTCTTCAGGCTTACAGAAAAAGTCTTGAGAAGCTCAGAGAAACGGTTAAAACGGGAGTAAAAGCCGGTAAATTTGCTCAAGTTGACCTTTTAAAAGTGGAAGCTGACCTGGCCGAGGTGGTTTCAAGAATAAGGGATTTAGAACAAAAAGAAAAAGCCCTGCTCGTAGCCCTTGAAACGCTGGTCGGGAAGAGGATAAAAAAGTTGGAACCATTTACGGTTGACTATAAGTATGTGAAATTATCTTTCGATGAACTTTACAGTAAGTTACTGAAAAACAATAACTTCATTAAAGTGAAGGATTATTCTGTAAAGTCGGCTTCAGAGATGGAGAAACTGGCATCTTCGAAGTACGGAATAAGGTGTTTAATAAGCGGCAGTTATTACAGAAACTACGGTTTTGACACAGGAGAGAACGAAGGGGTAGGAAGCATTTCTTTTTCTCTTCGCTATCCCATTTTTTCTTTTGGTAGGAAAAGGCTTGATAGATTGTCAGCCCGTCTTATGAAACTTTCAGCAGTATCGGATAAGGAAGAGGCAAAAAGAGTGCTTAAAAGAGAGCTTTCTGAGGCTGTATCGAAGCTTTTGTCCCTTCAGTCAAGGATAGAAGCTTTGAAGAAGAAGCTGGTTTATGAAAAGAAAGTAGAAGAAGTCGAAAAGCTTAAATACTTAAACGGAAAGGGAGATATGGATCATCTTCTTCTTGCTAAAGCCAGGAGGTTTATGGCAGAAGCGGAGTTGAAGAGTTCGTTTTACAGGTGGGAGATAGAGAGGAGAAGGATTGAAGCTCTGGTGGAGGAGAAATGAAAAAACGGACTTCTTTCGTGCTGTTTATTTTTATACTTGTTGCCGCTTTGGCGGTCGGGATTGTTACCTATAAAAAGAGAAAAAAAGAACTTCTATCAACTACTCCGGTAAAGACGTATCCTTTACCGGTGCAATATGCCGTTTCGAAAAGAGGTAGTATCTTTAAAGAATTTGCTTATGTTGGAAAAGTAGAGTCTTACAGTTATGCTACTATTTCGACAAAAGTTTCCGGTTTGGTAGAAAAGGTTTTCAAGCAGGAAGGAGATTCCTTCAAGAGAGGCGAAATTTTAATTAAACTGGATAGCTCAGAAATAAGAGCATCTATAAGCTCAATTCAAAAAGAGGTTGCCGCTCTTAGAGCTTCAATAGAAGGAATAGAAGAAAGGATAAAATCACTAGAGGTAATTAAAGAAAATAGTAAAAGAGAGCTGGAAAGATTAAAACTCCTGTGGAGCAAAGGCGGAGCTTCTAAAGAAGCAGTCGAAAAAGCCGAAAACGCATACCAGCAAGTAAGGAGTGAACTGTCCCTGCTGAGATCTCAGCTAAAAAGCTTGAAGTTGAAGGTGGAAGCTTTAGAAAACAAAGAAGAAGCTTTTCGTTCCAGACTGCCCTACACAGAAATAAGGGCTGTTAAGAACGGAATAGTTTCTCACCTTTACCTTCATGAAGGAGATATGGCTATGCCGGGGAAACCGGCTATGTCCGTTTTTTACCCGGAAGATGGATTTAAAATTCTCGTGAAGGTTCCACCGGAGGAAGCAGAGCAGATTCCAATAGGCGAGGAAGTTCCGGTAGGTAAAAATTCTTTTGCCGTTGTTCAAAAGGTATATCCTGCGGCAGATAGAAAAACTTCTCTGTACGTGATTGAATTGAAGGTTAATTCAAGCCGTTTCAGGCCGGAGGAAACAGTTTCTGTAATTCTGAAAAGCCGCCCCATTAAAGGAATTGTGGTGCCCTCGGAAGCTCTTTTACGTATGAAAAATGGTGTTTATGTGCTTCAAATAAGGAAGAATCGGGTTATACCGGTTAAAGTAAAAGTACTGGCAGTTTCGGGGAACAAAGCCGTAGTTGAAGGTTTACCACCGGACGTAAAAGTTGCAGTAGGAAGAGAAAGTAAACTTTTGGAAGTTTACAGGAGAAGGACTGTAATTCCCGCGGAGATGATAAATGAATAGAGCAGTTGAATGGTATGTGAAAAGACCTCATTTTATCCTTGCTTTCCTTCTTCTATTTTGCGTATTAGGAATCATAGGTTTTAAAGAGATACCGAGGAAGTTTTTCCCGGATGCCAATCGACCTCAAATAGCCGTCGTTACGGTTGAACCTGGTGCTTCTGCTGAAGACGTTGCCAGTCATATAACAAGACCTATAGAACAGAGGCTCATGACCATTGACCTTGTCAGGGAAGTCCGTTCTACCACGAAAGATGGAGTTTCCGTTGTCGTAGCAGAATTTAAATACGAAAAGGGAATTGATGCAGCTGCAACGGATGTTGCTAACGAGCTGTCAAAAGTAATTCCAAAGTTACCGAAGGATATTCTTGCTCCCCAGGTATACAAGGTAACTGACGCCACAAAACCTGTAATGATTTTAGCTGTTTCTCCAAAAAAGAACTCTCTTCTATCTATGGCTCAGGTAAGAGAACTTGCAGAAAACGAGATAAAAGACAAGTTGCTGTCTCTTCCCAACGTATCAGATGTTGAGGTTTTTGGAGGATACAAAAGAGAAGTAGAAATCCTGCCCGAATATTTGAAGATGGCCGGATTTGGCATAACGCTGAAAGATCTTATAGAGGCTTTAAAAGGAAGTAATGTTAATGCCTCTTTAGGTTTTCTTATAAATAAAAACGGAATGCTGGTTCTAAAGATAAAAGAAGAAGCAGAAAGGCTAAAAGAGCTGAAAAATATAACTGTAAAACCCGGAATAAAACTTGCTGACATAGCGCAGGTGAGATGGGGATATCAAGAAAGACTTTCGGCTTACCACGGCAATGGGAAACCGGCTATAGGTATAAGCATACTGAGGTCTCCTAAAGGATATGAACTTCCGGCTATAGAGTCGGTCAAGAGTTTTTTGCCAGAACTTAAAAAAGAATACCCTCAACTTAATTTTGAAATAACGGATACACAGGAGTGGCTTATAAGACTTTCAAACAAGAACATGTTGGAGTCCTTGAGAGATGCTGTGATAATGACTCTCTTTATTATTTTTCTCTTCTTGGCCAATTTCAGGATGCTGATAGTTTCTTTTTTCTCAATTCCTGTTACTTATTTAATAACGATAGGATTGATGTGGCTTTTCGGATTTAACTTTAACATCGTTACTCTTACGGCAATCATACTGGCTTTGGGAATGCTTACCGATGATGCCGTTGTAGTTCTTGAAAATATTGAAAGGCACTATTATGAACTTAAAAAGGACAGGTTTAAGGCTGCAATTGATGGAACCAAAGAAGTAATGTTGGCTGTTCTGAGCGGAACTTACACAACAATAGTTGTTCTTTTACCCATAGTGTTTGTGGGAGGTTTTGTTCAGAAAATTTTACGTCAGCTCTCTTTAACTCTTATAATTGCTCTTGCCGTTTCCTATGTTGTGGCAATAACAATCATTCCTATTCTTTCTCCCTACATCCTTAGAGCAACTCCAGATAAGAACTTCTTTGAAAAGCGTGTTTATGACTACTTTATAGAAGGGTGTGTTTATAGAATAAGAGACTTCTATGTTCAACTTGTAGATTTTTTAACGGAAAAATTCTGGAAAAAACTGCTGTTTGTTTTGGGAGGTTTCCTGCTTTTTGTTTTTACAGTTAAGAGCGTTATTCCGGTAATAGGAAGAGACCTTATGCCTCCTATGGATACGGGAATAGCAATTATAAGAGCAGAAACTGATTCAAATACTTCTTTGGAAAGGACCGAAAACATTCTTTCACAAATGGAGAAGGCAATTTATGAAATTCCTGGTGTTATAAGAGTTTCTTCTGTAATCGGTTCAGAACCGGGAGTTCTGTCTTTCGGAAGCGGAAAACTACCTCAGCAGATAGAAATAAAAGTCCAGTTCGTTGATAGATTTCACAGGAAAAAATCTATATGGGAAATCGAGGAATTGTTGAGAAATAGATTGGCCAGAATTCCGGGACTTAGATATGTTAACGTTATGGAATTTGGTGCAACACCTCTTTCTTCTATAAAAGCTACGATAGTAGAAGAAATCAGAGGTAGAGATCCGAAGATCTTAGACTCCATCGGAGAAAAGCTGGAAAAGTTGATTTACAGGGTAAAAGGACTTACTTCCGTATCAAGGAGCTGGTATGCCGATAAAGAGGAGGTAATAGTAAACATAGATGAGGAAAAGGCTCATCTTTACGGGTTAACTCCCCTAAAAATAGCCGAATACATAGGGGGGTTCGTTAAAGGTACTGTAACTTCTTCTTTTATTATTCCCATGGAAAACGCTCTGGCCGTTAAAATAATACTTCCCCGAAGCAAAAGGGATTTTGTGGATAAACTTTCAAGAATTCCTGTACCGACGGAAAAGGGTTTTATCCCTCTTTCATACTTTGTTACGTTTCAGAAGAGGTTTGTCCAGAGCCTCATTACTCACAGAAATTTGCTGAATACTCTTGATGTAGAGGGATACAGAGCAAAAGTTCCTACAACTTTTCTTCAATTCCAGGTTAACAAACTTGAGAGGAAGCTCCAGCTTCCTCAAGGCTATTCCATAGCTCACGAAGGGGAAATAAAACAAATGAAAGAAAGCTTTAGGAGATTATTCAAATCTCTGGCTGTGGGGATAATTCTGCTTTACTTTTCTCTTATACCGGCCTTTTCTTCCTTTGTGTATCCTGTGTCCATAATAGCTGCAATTCCTCTGGCGCTAATAGGGGCAGCTTTCTCAATGCTGGTTTTTCATAAACCTCAATGTATGCCTTCCTTTATGGGTATGATTCTGCTTGCCGGAATAATTGTTAAGAATTCAATTTTGCTGATTGATTTCTTTAAAATGGCAAGAGAAAGAGGACTTTCGGTAAAGAACTCCATTCTGGAAAGTGTGAAGGTAAGGACGAGACCCGTTTTGATGACTGCTTTCGGGACTTCTGTTGGTATGATCCCTATCGCCTTGGGGTGGGCTCTCGGGCTGGAGCGTCTTGCTCCTCTTGCTGTTGTGGCAATAGGGGGACTAATAATCGGAACGTTTATGACGCTGGTTTTTGTTCCGGTTCTTGTTTCACTATTGGAAGATATTAAAGATTCGATACTTTAATGAAGAAGTTTTCAGCACAGGCTGTTTAAATCCTTACCCAAACTCCCCTTTCCTTTAGGTATTCTTTTAGTTCGGGGATTGATATTTCCTTAAAGTGGAAAACGGAGGCGGCGAGGACTGCATCTGCTTTTCCTTTTACCAGACCTTCATAGAAGTGTTCCATTTTCCCGGCGCCTCCCGAAGCGATAACCGGAACGGAAACTGCTTCAGAAACGGCTCTTGTAAGTTCAACATCGTAGCCTGATTTCGTTCCGTCCCTGTCCATCGAAGTTAAGAGTATTTCTCCGGCTCCTCTGTCAACAACTTCTTTTGCCCACTCAACGGCATCGATTCCAGTCGGGGTCCTTCCGCCGTGGATGTAAACTTCCCAGGAGTTTCCTTTTCTCTTCGCATCTATTGCCACGACTATGCACTGGGAACCGAAGAGTTTTGCTCCCTCTGTTATAAGTTCCGGGTTCTTGACTGCAGCGGTATTTATTGAAACCTTGTCTGCGCCGGCGTTCAGGAGGTTCCGTATGTCCTCAACGGTTCTTATTCCTCCCCCTACCGTTAGGGGCATGAATACCTCTTCCGCCGTTCTTCTTACAACGTCGATCATTATTCCCCTTTTCTCATAGCTTGCTGTTATATCGAGGAATACCAGCTCGTCGGCTCCCTGCTCATCGTAGACCTTTGCATTCTCTACAGGATCGCCTGCGTCTATGAGGTTAACGAAATTAACTCCCTTTACAACCCTACCTTCCTTAACGTCTAAGCAGGGAATAATCCTTTTTGCAAGCATATCATTCCTCTAAATGACGATTTCCGGTTTTCCAAAAAGGTAACCCTGACCATAGTCAACGTCCAAGTATTGGAGGTGTTTAAGTATTTCCTCGTTTTCTACAAATTCAGCAATCGTTTCTATTTCCATTGCGTGGGCCATACTGTTTATACTCTTTATTACGGCGACAGCCTTTTTTCTGTTATCTGTAGAGAGGAGTTTAACGTAACTCCCGTCTATTTTAAGATATTTAATGGGGATTTTCTCGACTAAGTTTATGAGCTGGGAGAATGAAGAGTAACCAGTTCCGAAATCGTCAATCGATATGGGAATTTCAAGGTCTTTAAAGAATTCCTTTAATACGCGGAGGTCTTCTATTATTGCCTGTTCTGTGATTTCAAAACCGAATTTCAGTTTCGAACTTATGAGCACCTCGGTTATCTCTCTGATTTCCTTTACAGCTCTCGGTACTTTGAAAGTTGCCGGACTTATGTTTATAAAGATGAACTTATCGCGGAAAATATTTAAGTTTTCCTTTATTTTCTTCATTACTGCAAGATCAAGTTCGTAAATTATTCTAAGCTCATAAAGGTAATCAATTATTTTATATGCTGGGATAATTTCTCCTTTCTCGTCTCTGATCCTGAAAAGAACCTCGTAGTGTTTAATTTCGTTGCTCTTGACTTCTCTGATTTCCTGTAGGGCAAGGTGTATCTCCCCGCTTTTAATCTTTTTGAGAAGATCTCCAACGATGCTCTTGAATACGATGATATTCCTTGCAACCTCTGAGCTTTTAAGGTCTATGATGAGTAGTCCTTGCCTTTCTTTGCTCTTTTTTGAGGCAAAGGTAATGACATCGGCAAGCTCTTCCTTTGAAACTTTAACGTCCGGATGGAGTCTTATGAGGAAGCCGCTTATGTCTACCTTAGCTGGGAAGTTTTCGTAACGTTCTTGAAGCTCTTTTCTGAGCTTTCGGAAGACGACTTCATAGTCAAGGCTATTCTTCTCAACAACTGTACAGAGGACTCCTGTTGTGCACTTAACTGTTCCGTAAACAGCATTTTTTGGAAGGAGTTCTCCCAGTTTTTTCTCTAAAAAGGTAAATATTTCATCCCCTATCTGATAACCAAAGGTTTTGTTTATAAAGGAAAGGTCGGTTGGATCTATAACGAAGAGAGAAGCCTTTCCTTTTAAATCCTCAAGTATGAAAGAAACAACGTCCTTTAGGTCTATGTTTTTCCTCGTAGTATTAATGTTTCTGACGGTTGTTGATAATTTTTCCAGGAGGAAAAATATAGAAACAAGAAGTAAGTAGGCGGAAAGGAATTTACCCTGAAGCACATATTTGCCAAATGTTGAGAGATGAAGGTGTATTAGGTTATGGATTCTCTCAACTTCTTCACAAATCTGAAGTTTTTTACAGCCTATTTTAAAGGCTATTTCATCTGTTATTTGCTTTAAAGGACACTCCTCAACGTCAAGTTTAGTATTTTCCCCGTTTATGATTTCTCTTATCCTTGAAAAGTGATACTTGAAGGCTTTCCTTACCTCTTCCTCGGGTATTGCTTTAAGGAGTTCTTCTTTCTTTTCTATGGATTCCTTTATATATGCATAAGCTATGATGTTGGGTATTTCCCTGAATATTTCTATAAATTCCTCAGACAACTTAAAAGGAAGTTTTTCATCGTGGATGTACCTGAGTACCTCATAAGTTATTGCGTTTATCGCATCAACGACAAAAGCAATGCTCACTTCCTTCCTGTAAAGGTTGACCCCCAGCTGAATAAGCATTTCCTTAAATTTCTCTTTCTCTTTGTAAAAGCTTTCAACTAAGGAGTTAAACCAAAAGTTGGCATTTCTGCAGAATTCCTTTACATCTCCTATTTGGAGTATCCTTATGACCTCTTCGGGGAGCGATTCTATGTACTTTTCGCAAAACGTTGTAAATAGCCCGGTGTACTCCTTAATCATGGTTCATCCTTGATTTTAGAAGACTTTAAAGAAATGTTATCAATCTTATTTGCCGGTTGCAACGGTTAAGTGAGACTGTGATTTTCTGTATTATATTTGTTAGCAAATTGCGAAGGACGTGAAATGGAAAAGCTGAAACTATTTGATCTTGAGGACTTTACTCTCAGGATCCCGAGGGCTAAGAAAAGGCTTATAGCCTTTGGGTGGTACGGAGGGAAGTTTTCACACTTAAACTGGATATTACCCCTTTTACCTTATACTCCTCAGTATTGTGAGCCTTTCGGGGGATCTGCGGCTATTCTTATAAATAGGCTTCCCGTTCCTGTAGAGACCTATAATGATCTGGATGGTGAGGTAGTTAATTTCTTTAGGGTCCTCAGAGATAAAACTGAAGAGTTAATAAAAGCCATATCCTTAACACCCTTCTCACGGGAAGAATTTAGAAAAGCAATAGAAGAACCGGTTGATGAACTATCCGACGTTGAGAGAGCAAGGAGGTTCTACATAAGGGCCAGACAGGTTAGGACGGGACTTGCACAGACGGCAACTCCGGGTAGGTGGGCGTACTGTGTTAAGGCAAAGAGTAGTAGAAGGGGAATGGCCGGAGCTGTTTCGAGGTGGCTTGGAGGGATAGAGGATTTAGAGCTTATAGCTCAAAGGCTTCTAAGAGTTCAGATTGAAAATGATAGTGCCTTTGAGGTGATAAAGAGGTATGATGATGAAGATACTCTCTTTTACTGCGATCCGCCGTACCCCCATCAGTCAAGGAAAGATAAGAATGCTTATGCTTATGAAATGACCGATGAGGAGCATATTGAGCTGGCGAGACTGCTTCATTCCGTAAAGGGGAGGGTAGCCATATCCGGTTACCACTGTGAACTTATGGATGAACTTTACAAGGATTGGTACTGCGTTGAGGCTCCTGTAAAGCGGTGTCACAGCAGTAAGAACCTGAGGAGAGAAGTTCTTTGGCTCAACTACGATCCTCGGGAGGTGTTGGAAGGAAACTTAGACTATGGGCTTAAAGCTAGATAAGAACCTGAAGACAAATTGTATAGAAATTTTAGAACGGCTTTATTCATATGCCGAGACTTCCAAACTTTCTTTAAATCTTTCGGAAGAAGTAGAGAGGAACTTAGATATCCTTGTTCACAGCAATGTAGGAGCGCCTGTGCGTGTTCTTATAGCCCTTCTCTTAGCAAAGTTAATTGATCCTGAAGTTAATATTCTCTATCCCGTTGCAAGAGGTGTGAAAGAAAAGGGGGCTTTTTCGGGAAGAAAGGTTGACGAAAATTGTGTGCAAGTTTTAGTAAGCCGGTATAAATTGCCGCTAATACGTACTACAGGTTTTCTGACTCCGGCTTTTAGAACTCTTTCGCTTCCGATACCTGAGAAACTCGGAGAAGTCGTAGGTAAAAATAAGCAGGTTTACAACGCCTTTTCTTCAATAGTTCACAAGGTTCATTATGGAGAATTACGGGCATATGATGTCCTTTTGGCGTTACTACAAAGGTTAATACTCCTAAAAAGAAGGCGAGAGGAGTTACTCAGTGAAAGGCTTCAGAACCTTGAGGGGCTTGCCGTTTCGGTAGAAGATATAGTCGCAGTTCTAAAGCAGTTGCTTACACTTCCGAGGGCAAGCCGGATTCCCGTTCTTATTACGGCAGCTCTGCACAAGACGATCGAGGCTTGTCTTGGGTATAGGGTAAAACCGCTTGAAAGTCATACGGCGGCTGATAGTAAAACCGGGAATTTAGGAGATGTAGAACTAGTTTTAGATGACGGTTCTGTGGTTAAAGTTTACGAAATTAAAAGCAAAAAGGTAACAGAAGCAGATATTTACATCGCTCTTAGGAAGATATCTGCCTTAGATGAACAAGAAAGAAAAAAATTAAAGCAGTATCTCTTCATAACAACAGAGCAGACTGAGGAGTCTGTTTTATTAGAGACCCGTAAGGTGTATAAAAAGACAGGTATTGAGATGGCAATTCTTGACTGTATTGATTTTGTACGCTACTTCCTTCATTTGTTTTTCCCGCTTAGGGGGAAGTTTGTTGAAAACCTGACACAGTTAATTGTTGCAGAGCCGGATAGCGCGGTGAGTTATAAAATTAAAGAACATTACTTAAATTTGCTTAAAGAGGGTATGTAGATTCTAACTGGCCCCTTAGGGGCCAGAAGATCACTTTTTCAAGTATTCCTCAACTCTTTTAATAGAACAGAGCTTACCGCACATTGTGCACGTTTTCTCGTCTTCCTGAGGTCTTCTCTTTTCCCTGTATTTTCTTGCGATTTCAGGGTCTATTGCAAGTTCAAACTGCCTTTCCCAATCAAGCGCTTCCCTTGCTTTCGCCATTTCGATATCCCATTCAATCGCTCCGGGGACTCCCTTAACTATGTCTGCCGCGTGACCTGCAATCCTTGCGGCAATAACTCCGACCTTAACATCTTCAACGTCCGGTAGGGCAAGGTGTTCTGCCGGAGTAAGGTAGCAGAGAAAATCGGCTCCGGCCTTTGCAGCGATCGCTCCTCCGATAGCTCCTGTAATGTGGTCGTAGCCGGGGGCGATGTCCGTTACTATGGGGCCCAGGACGTAGAAGGGGGCGTTGTGGCAGAGCCTTTTCTGGAGAAGGATATTTGCCTCAACCTGATCCAGCGGTACGTGGCCGGGTCCTTCAACCATTGCTTGAACCTCTGCTTCCCGCGCTCTATCAACAAGCTCCCCGAGGGTAATTAATTCTTCGATCTGACACCTGTCGGTTGCGTCGGCTATGCAACCGGGCCTCATTCCGTCCCCGAGGGAAAGGGTTACATCGTACTTTTTCGCGATTTCAAGTAACCTGTCGTAGTGTTCGTAGAGGGGGTTTTCCCTTTCGTTGTAAACCATCCACTCGGCCATAAGGGCGCCGCCCCGGGAGACGATGTTCATTAGTCTTCCCTCGTTCCTGAGCCTTTCAAGAGAACTTAAGGTAACGCCGCAGTGGACTGTTATAAAGTCAACCCCGTCGCGGCAGTGCCTCTCAATGACGTTAAAGAGGTCGTCAACTGTCATTTTACCTATAAACCCGTACTTCTCCGCCGCCTCCTTGGCTGCCTGGTAGATGGGAACAGTTCCAACCATTACGGGGGAATTCTCTACGATAGCCCTTCTCGTTTCGTCTATGTGCCTTCCGGTTGAGAGATCCATGACTGCATCTGCGCCGTACTTGACTGCAACCTTTAGCTTTTCAAGCTCAAGCTCAATGCTTTCTATGTCCCCTGAAGTTCCTATGTTGGCGTTAACTTTTGTTTTGAGGCCTTTTCCTATTGCTCTTGGGGTAAAGTTTTCCCTTTCCCTGTGGTAGATGTTTGCGGGTATAACGATGGTTCCCTCTATTAGCCCGTTGACTATGTAATCAACGTCCCTTTTCTCGTACTCTGCGCATTGTTTTATTTCTTTCGTTATAACGCCTTTCTTTGCAAGTTCAACTAACGTTGCCATAGTTCCTCCGGAATTCGTTTTAAGCCCTCAATTTTCCTGCTATCTCCTTTGCCACCTTCTTGCCCGACATCAGCATTCCTCCGAAGACCGGGCCCATCCTGTGACTTCCGCAGGTGGCATTTGCAGCCATTCCGCTGACGTATATGCCGGGGAAAACTTCCCTGCTGTTCTTTACTGTATCCTCCTCTCCGACTGAAGCCCAAAGCGGCTTTTCTCCAACAACACAGCCTGTTTCTGTGTCAAGTCTTATTCCGGCTTTTCTCTGGAGAGTGGATACAACAGTGGCATCGTGTCCCGTCGCATCTATTACAAATTTTGAGGTAATGACCAGCGGATCGACCATGAGGTGATTTGTATCCACCGTTGTCCAGTTTATAACAAGGCCGCATACTTTGTAGTTACCGTTTATCCTTTTCAGGACAACATCTTCGGCTGTCATTCCGTTAAAAATGGCTGCTCCTGCCTTTACGGCCTTTGATGCTATTGTGGTTACGGCTTCAACAGCGTCGGCCACGTAGTAGCCCGGGGAATATTCCTTATAGGAGATTCCGAATTCTTCGAGAATTTCCCTCCCCATCTCCTGAACAACAATTTCATTGAAGAACATTGCTCCTGCCCACATCCCTCCGCCTATTGAGAGCTTCCTTTCGAAAAGGGCAACTTTAAACCCTTCTCTTGCCAGGTAGTAGGCGGCAACCAGTCCCGAGGGCCCTCCTCCGACGATTGCCACGTCGTTTTCAAGGTGTTTCTTCAGCTTTTCCATGAAAGAGTTGATAATTGCCTCTGAAATCAGAACTTCGCTGAGGTTTTGCACGGCTTGCCTCCTGTTTAGTTTTAGAACCGGGGGGAGGAAGTAGTGGAGGGGAAGAGTGGTAAACTCCCGCCGCTCCCTACGCCGGCATTACCCGGATCAGGTTCCAGGGGTTCCTGCCCGTCGGGGCAGGTCTCAGGAGCCAAGCTCCACCCCCGCGGCTCTAAAATCTATTTTATGATTGCTGATAACCGTTTTCAATTAACTGTGGCTTTTTAACCACTCTAAAGCGAGGAAGGTTTCTACGGCTACGCCAATCGGCAGAGCATCTTCGTCAACGTCAAATTTTGAGTTATGTAAGGGGTAGATGATGCCTTTTTCTTCATTTCTTATTCCGAGTCTTATGAAAGTTCCGGGCACTTCTTGGAGATAAAAGGAGAAATCCTCTCCTCCCATTGTCGGCTTCTCAAGGAGAATAACGTTTTCATCCCCGAGCAGTTCCCTCATCTTTCCTACGGAAAAGCGGGTTGTTACTTCATCGTTTATTAAAGGCGGTGTTCCCTCTTCAAACTCGAACTTGAAAGCACCGCCGTAAGCGGTCGTTATTCCCCAGAGGGCTTTTTCTATGAGTTTCGGTATTCTGTCCCTGACCTCGCTGTTCAGCGTTCTTATTGTTCCTTCAAGTGTAACCTCGTCGGGTATAACGTTTTCTGCGAATCCCCCGCAGATTTTACCGATTGTCAGCACTGCAGGATCAAGGGGGTCAACGTATCTGCTTACTATGTGGTGAAGTGTGTTGACAACCTGGGCCGAAATGAGAATGGGGTCTATTCCTTGGTGTGGCCTTGAAGCGTGGGTTGATTTCCCTATGACTTTTACCCGAAATACGTCTGATGAGGCAAGGAAAGGCCCCGGCTTTGTTCCGACCTTTCCGGTTGGAAGCTCCGGGAAAACGTGAAGAGCGAATATTGCAGAAACACCTTCGAGAACTCCGTTCTCTATTAAGTGTTTTGCACCTTTGCAGTCGTGTCTTTCTTCACAAGGCTGGAAAATTAGCCTTACCTTTCCGTGTATTTTGTCCCTCATCTGACAGAGAAGCCTTGCCGTTCCCAAGAGCATGGCTGTATGGGCGTCGTGACCGCAGGAGTGCATAACGCCTTTTATCCTCGAGGCGTAGGGCTTACCGGTTTTCTCCTCCGTTGGCAGTGCGTCCATGTCGGCTCTGATAGCAACGGTTTTTCCCGGTTTCTCTCCCGTTATCTCTGCAACTACGGCAGTTGAGTCGGCGAAGTTTTCTACAAGTCTATCTACTCCGAACTCCTTTAACTTCTCTGCCACGAATTCCGCCGTGTTGAACTCTCTTCCTGAAAGTTCGGGATACATGTGAAGGTGCCTTCTCCACTCAACGACTTCTTCTTTTATCTCTTGTGCTTTACTGAGGATTTCCGCCTTCACTTTTTCCTCCTTACTTTCTCGCTTTTCTTAATTTATTTTTGAGGTTGATAAAATTACCTTATCCATTCCCGGAGGTGACAATGCTCACGGAAGAAGAGATAAAAGAGATTTTCCTCAAGGCCGATGCATTCCTTGAAGGTCATTTTCTGCTCTCAAGCGGCCTTCATAGCCCCTACTACCTGCAGTGTGCAAAAGTTCTTCAATATCCCGACTATGCCGAAAAGCTGTGCAGTGAGCTGGCCGGGAGGATTGAGGATTTAGGTGTGGAGTACGACCTTGTTATAGCTCCGGCAATAGGGGGAATTATAGTTTCTTACGAAACGGCAAGGCATCTGGGTGTCAGGGGTATATTTGCCGAAAGGGTTGAGGGGGAGTTGAAGCTCCGGAGGGGGTTTGAAATAAAACCAGGAGAAAGAGCGGTAGTTGTTGAAGATGTGGTGACTACCGGAAAGTCAACGAGAGAGACGATGGAGGTGGTCAGCAGTCACGGCGGTGAGGTTGTCGCTGTCGGCAGCCTTGTTGACAGAAGCGGCGGTAAAGTGGATTTTGGCGTTCCGTTTGTTACTTTGTGGAGGCTTGAAGTTCCTGTTTACGAGCCTGAAGTGTGCCCGATTTGTAGGGAAGGAAAAATCCCCCTGGTTAAGCCGGGAAGCAGGAATATTCCCGTAAAGTAGGTAGTGAGATAATGAGGATCTTTAAACCTTTTGAAGTTATAAAGAAAGAGCTTGAACTTGCGGAAGCATTTTCGAGAAAGCTTCTCTCTTCAAAGGTGGAGCTTGTTCTCCGGGCAGGTGGCTATATTCTCGATAGCGGCGGAAAGCGCGTGAGGCCCGGACTTACGATAATAGCCGGGAAGCTCTTTTCGGCTCCGGAGGAGCGTCTCATTCCCGTTGCAACGGTTATGGAGTACATGCATACGGCGACCCTTCTGCACGATGATATAGTAGACGGGGCAAAGCTCAGGAGGGGAAGGCCTTCCGCAAATGAGGTTTTCGGAAACGACGTTGCCGTGCTTGTAGGTGACTACATGTTCGCAAAAGCCATTTACGTTCTTGCGGTGTACGGGGGAGAAGAGGTTCTTAAAATTGCCGCTAAGACGGTTCAGGACATGGCTGAGGGGGAACTTTTTCAGCTTGAAAAAATAGGAGATGTGAGGCTTACGGAAGATGAGTACTTTGACATCATCTACAGGAAAACTGCTTCCCTCCTTGCCACCTGTTGCGAGTGCGGTGCAGTTGTCGGTGGAGCGGGGAAAGAAGAAAGGAAGGCGTTGAGGGACTACGGTACTTACATCGGCTATGCCTTTCAGTTAGTCGACGATGCTTTCGATTACGTTTCTGATACTGAAACCATAGGTAAGCCGGCGGGAAACGATATAAGGGAAGGTAAGGTAACCTATCCTCTCCTTTCGGTTCTACGAGAAGCATCTGAGGAAGAAGTTAGCTCCGTGGCTTCTGTCCTTTCCTCGCCGCAGCCGACAAAGGAACAGGTGGAATTTGTTAGGGAATTCGTATTGAGCAGGGGAGGGGATAAAAAAACTCTATCCCTTGCAAGGGAGTATGTCGATCGGGCTAAAGTTTCTCTGTCTGTGTTTGAGGATACCCCTTTCAAAAAAGCTCTTGAAGAGATTGCCGATTTTATAGTGGAAAGAACTTATTAGAGGATATAGAAGAATGGTTACCTATGACCTTTCCGAGCCTTTGGAGCTTGCCGAGGATGTATTCTGGGTGGGTTACGTTGTTCCTAACGATCCCTTTCAGTGTCACGTTTACCTCATAAGGAACGGGGAAGAGAGCATACTCATTGATCCGGGAAGTATGATAACTTTCCCCGTTGTTCTTGAGAAAATTTTGAAACTCGTCAGCTTGAGGGATATAAAATATATCATTTTCCACCATCAAGACCCGGATATAACGGGATGTTACTCAACGCTTGAAGAGCTGTTCCCGAATACGACAAAGCTCAGGTACGCTGTTACCCACTGGAGGACGAAGACCCTGCTAAAGCACTATAAGTGGAAAACGCCGTTCTACTTGGTTGATAAAAATGACTGGAAGCTGGAAGCCGGAGATAGGACGCTGGAGTTTGTCTTCACTCCCTATGCCCACTTTCCCGGGGCTTTCTGCACTTACGATAGGCGTTCGGGTATCCTCTTTTCAAGTGATATTTTCGGAGCTATTTCGAAAAAGTTTTACCTTTTTGCCGTTGATGAGGAAGAGTACTATCAGGGAGTGGAGCTTTTCCACAAGCATTACATGCCGAGCAGTGCGATACTTAACTATGCCCTTGACAGGATAATGGAGAAAAACCCCCGGATGATTGCTCCCCAGCACGGTAGCATAATAAAGGAAGAAATGATTCTTCCTGTTGTTAACAGGCTGAGGAAGCTCGACTGCGGGCTTTACCTTCTGGACAGGGAAAATACCGACATTTACCTGCTGAATAAGGTTGATTCCATCCTGAAGAAACTTATGAAAAGCATAATAGCTTCCAGCGATTTCAGAGTGGTTCTCCGGAATCTATTTTCCACTTTAAAGTCGGAGATTCCGGAGCTGAGCAAGTTTTACTTGCTTACGCAGTTTTTTACGGATAAAAAGAGGTTCCTTATTGAAGTTGACAGTGAAAACGTCAATCTCAAGTTTGTCCCGGAGAGTTACGGACTTTCGGGGTTTATTTTCAGTGAAAAACTGGAAACGGAATCCCAAGAAATAGGTAACATTTACCTTTTCTCTTCAAAACCTTTAAACAGAGGTCAGCTGAAGTTCTTGGAAATTCTGTTTAACCACGTCAAGTATCCTCTCTCTGCAAGCCTTGAGAGAGAGTTTCAGCTGGAACTTTTAAAGAGGAAAGAGAAAATACTTGAGGAAAAGGCCGTCAGGGATCCCCTTACCGGCCTATACAACAGGTACTTCCTCAAGGAGTGTTTAAAGTCCTGTGATGAACTTCCCGTATCCTTGATAATGTTTGATATAGACCACTTCAAGCGAATAAACGATACCTACGGTCATGAGATCGGTGACTGTGTTCTTAAGGAATTTGCCAAGATACTCAGGAAGAGCTTCCGCTCTTCCGACTGCGTAATTCGCTACGGCGGAGAAGAATTTCTCGTAGTCCTCAAGCACTGTGACCTGGCTCAAGCCTGTGAGAAGGCGGAAGAGGTCAGGAGGAAAGTAGAAAATACCGAGTTCTGCAAGGAGAAAGGTCTTTCCTTAAAAGTTACTGTTAGTGCCGGTGTCCGCCAGGTTTCGAGCATTGATTCCTTCAAAGAGGAAATAGACAAAGCAGACAGGAACCTCTATGCAGCGAAGAACGCGGGAAGGAACAGGGTAGTCTGCGGTTAAGGCAGGACTATCTTCTTGACGAAATCCCTGTTCTCAACGTGCCACTCTACTGTTTTCTTAAGTCCTTCCTCAAGCGGGACTTTCGGCTCCCAGTTCAGGATTTCCCTTGCCTTTTCGATATCTGCCCAGGTTGCCTTTAGGTCTGCCTTATGGAAAGGCTTATAAACAATTTCGGCTCTTTTGCCCAGGTACTTCTCTATTAAACCTATTACTTCCTTTAGCTGGTGGGGTTTGTTCCCGCCCAGGTTAATGATTTCATATCCCGTTTCTTTCTCAAAAGCCTTTACTGTTCCTTCTGCTATGTCGTCAACAAAGGTAAAGTCCCTGCTCTGAGTTCCGTCGCCGTAAACGGTTATCGGAGTTCCCTCATCTATCCACTTTATGAACCTGAATATGCACATATCCGGCCTTCCCGCCGGCCCGTATACCGTGAAGTACCTGACTACTGTGACGTCGATGCCGTACAGGTAGTGATAGGTGTAGGCCATTACTTCTGCGCCTTTTTTGCTGGCTGCATACGGGGAAATGGGAGTGTTAACGGGCAGGCTTTCCTTAAAGGGCATATGCTGGCCTGCGTAGAGGGAAGAGGTCGATGCAAGGACAAACTTCTTTATTCCGAAATCCTTCATAATTTCCAGAAGGTTTAACGTCCCCGTGGTGTTTGTCCTTACGTAGACAAAGGGATCGACGAGGCTGTACCTTACCCCTGCCCTTGCCGCAAGGTTTATAACTCCGTCTACAGCATTATCTTCAAAGATTACCCTGAGGGCTTCAAGGTTTTCTATGTCTACCTTATAGAACTTAAAGTTTCCCCTTTCCTTTAACTTTTTAAGCCTGTACTCCTTCAGTCTTACGTCGTAGTAGCTGTTGAGGTTATCTACTCCTATTACGGTGTAGCCTTTTTCCAGCAGTTTCTCTGCCACCTTGTAGCCTATGAACCCTGCTGCTCCCGTAAGTAGGACTCTTTTCATCTTCACCTCCTTCTTGGGAATGCTAATATATTCCGGTCTTCTTTGGAAGGAGGAGAGCGTAATGATTAAGGAACTCAGGCTGAAGGGCTTTAAGTCCTTTGCCGATGAGACCACGGTTCGGTTTGTCGAGGGTATAAACTGCATAGTCGGCCCCAACGGCTGTGGAAAGAGTAACATCGTTGATGCCCTGAAGTGGGTAATAGGAGATACCTCTGCAAAGGGGATGAGGGCGGGAAGCCTCAAGGATGTCGTGTTCAAGGGAGCGGAGGGGCGAAGGCCCGCCAGGAGTGCTGAGGTCTCTATTACTTTCGTTACTGATGACCTCTTTGCCGGAGCTGTTGAGACCGAAATCAGGAGAAGGATAAAGTCGACTGGCGATAGTGAGTTTTACATAAACGGGAAAAAAGTAAGGCTCAAGGATATTCAGGAATTTTTTACCTCCGTCGGTGTAGGCCACAAGGACTACGCCTTCTTCGAACAAGGACAGATTGATAGAGTTCTGAGGATGAGGCCGAATGAGAGGCGGCTCCTCATCGATGAGGCGGCCGGGATTACGCCTTTTAAGCTGAAGAGGGAAGAAACCCTTAAACAACTTGAGGAGGCCGAGAGGAACCTTGAGAGCGTAGAAGGGGTAATCGAGGAGGTTGCCAAGAACCTGAGGAGTTTGAAGAGTCAGGCAGAGAGGGCCAAAAAATTTAAAGAGCTTAGGGAGAAGGAGAGGGAGCTGGAGCTAAAGCTCCTGGGATATCAGTTAAGGAGCGTAAGGGAGGAGAGAGAAGGTCTGGAGGCTTCCTTAAAAGTTTTGCAGGAGGATAGGCGTAGCCTTGAATCTGAAATCTCCTTCCTTCAGGTAGAGGTGGAGGAGCTTAGAAAGGAACTTGAGGAGCTGACCCGCAGTATAGAGGAGACTTCAAGAGAACTTCACGAAGTAGAGAAGAGCAAAAAGGAGGCTTCCGTAAAGAGGGAGTTCCTTACCAAAGAGATAGAGAGGTTGAAACGAGAAATTGCCGAAAAGGAATCGGAAGTCGAGGAAAAGAAGAGGAGGATTGGTTCCCTCTCTAAAGAGTTGACCCGTCTTAAAGAAGAGGAGAATAAGTTTCTCGAGGAGCTTCACCGGTGCGAGCAGGTTGAGAAAGAGAGGAAAGAGGAGCTTTCTGCAATTGAAAGGGAACTTGAACTCCTATCCCGAGAAAAGAAAAGGCTTCAATCTCGCTACTTTACTGTTGATGCCAGTATTTCAAAGCTCAGAACCGATATGGCTAGGGAAGAGGAGCGGTTCCGCTCCCAGAAAAGCCTGATTGAGAGGATTCCGGGTGAGCTTAAGGCGCTGGAGAAGGAAAAGGATTACTACTCCGGTCAGCTTAATAGATTGAAGGAGAAAAAGGAATCCATTAAAGAGAAGCTTGGAGAGAAGGAGTCGCAGCTGTCGGCGCTGCGGAGGGAAAGGGAGGAACTTATTGCCGAGCTTGATTCCCTTCGGGAGGAAGTATCAAGAAAGAGGAAAGAGGTTTACCAGCTGGAAGCCCGGATAGAAAGCTCCAGGAGAGTTTTCTCTTCCTTGAAGCTGGATAAGCTTGAAGAAAAGATTGTAGAGAGCGCAAGGCAGGGAAAGGTTAAGGGATACCTCGGTCTGATTGTAAACCTTATAGAAGTTGAGCCAGGGTGGGAAAAGATTGTAGAGAATTACCTGTCCCGTTTTGGAGCGGGTATAGTGGTAAGGACCTTCGAAGATGTCCTCTGGATAAGAGATAGGATAAAGGGTAACGGCCGTGTAACGCTTCTTGCTGCTTCGGTAGAGAGCCTTGAAACTCCCGAAATTGAGGGGGCAATTCCGCTTGTTAGTAAGGTGAAGCCCAGGGATTCCCGGGTTGAGAGGATGGTTTCGACCGTCTTCTACAAAGTTTACTACGCCCCCGGAAAGGCAAAAGAGCTGGCGGAGAAGTACCCCGATGCCGTGTTTATGGATGAAGACTACGCGCTTCTGTCCGGTAAGGGATCTATTGTGGGGAAGTTCAAGGAAAGCTCTTTGCTGGAATTAGAGAGGGAACTAAAGGAACTTGAGGGGGAGCTTTCTAAAAAAACGGACGAGCTTGAAGAGGTTGTTTCAAGAGAGGCTCCCCTTAAGGAGGAGATTTCCCGTCTTGAGGAGAAAATTGATGTCTTAAGGGAGGAGCTAAATTTCCTGAAAATGGAGCTTTTTGAGGTTGAATCGAAGGAGAGGGAAGTTTCTAGAAAGATTTCAGACCTTGATGGGAGGAGGCGGGAGCTTGAGGAGAAAAAGGCGAGGGCGGAGGAAAGTGTAAGTTCTTTTGAAAGGCGGATGTCAATGTTTGCAGAGAAGCTGAATAGTTTGATGGCCGAGAAGGAGGAGCTTTCGCGGAAATTGAACGAGCTTGAGAGGAAAGAGGAGAGCTGCCGTTCAAAGGCCGAAGAGGTAAAAGATAAGCTTTCGGAAGATACTTCCAGGAAGCTGGTTGTAATGGAGAAGCTCTCCTCTTTGAGGGAGAAACTGAAAGCCAAAGAGCGTTTTTTGTCATCTCTCCGGAGGGAACTCTCTGCAACTTTAAACAGGTTGGAGAAGGAGAGAGAGGAACTTAAAAAGTCTCAGGAAGAGCTTCAAAGAGCCGCTGAACTGCTCGGCGGAGTTGACGAGGCTATAGAGGAAATAAGGGAGGAGCTTTCCGGACTTGAGGACAGGCGTTCGGAACTTACGGGGGTTTTGAGAGATAAGGAGAATGCTTTAAAGCAGAGACAGAAAGACCTGTCTGAAGTTCAGAAAAGGTTGAAGGATACAGAGCTTTCCCTTGCTCGCCTGTCAGTTCGGGAGGATGAGGTTGTAAAGAAGATACTGGATATTGATGCTTCGGTATCCGAAGCTCTCCTTCTCTCCGAAGGTGTCGAAGGGGAGGAAGAGCTTAAGAAGGAGTTAATCAACCTTAAGGAACGGATTTCCCGGATTGGAGTTGTTAACTTCCTTGCCATAGAAGAGTATGAAAAGGTAAAGGAGCGGTATGGTTTTATACTTGAACAGAGGGAGGATCTCGTTAAGTCTATAAAGAACCTTAAGGAAGCGATAAAGAAACTTGATCAGGAGATAGAGAAGCGCTTTACTTCTACCTTCAGGCAGGTTAACAGGAGCTTTAGGAGGGCGATTCAGACCATTTTCGGAGGGGGAACAGGTAAGCTTATACTGACTTCCGACAATATTTCGGAAGCCGGGGTAGAAATTGAGGCTAAACCGCCGGGTAAGAGGCATTCAAACATTAACCTTCTCTCCGGTGGGGAGAGGACTCTTGTAGCTCTTGCATTTCTCTATGCCCTTTATTCCGTAAAACCTGCACCCTTTGTTGTTCTTGATGAAGTTGATGCTGCCCTTGACGATGCAAACACCTTGAGATTTGCTGAGCTTATAAAGCAGATGGCTCTCGAAACTCAGGTGATAATCGTTACCCACAACAAGCTTACAATGGAAGTCGCCGATCAGATCCTCGGCGTTACGATGGAAGTTCCCGGCGTGTCCAAGGTTATAGGGGTTTCCTTTGAATCCCTTGCGGGAGTTGTGTGAAGGCCGGGAATTCCCGGCCGAAAATTTAGAACCTTCCGGAACCGTGGGAATGGCAGGTTGTACATGTTGCGGTTGCATTTCCATGGTTTTCGATATCTATGGGTAGCCCGAGCCCGTTTATCGGAGAGTAATCGATAATTCCGTCATGGCAGGCGGCGCATAAAGAGGACATATGGAATCTTTCCTCTCGAACCGTTCCGTTTTCGGCGGTTTCAATCGGAAGGGATGTGTAGTCGCGGAAATCGGTCGGGTTTTCGAGATCATAAGTTCTATTCTCTGCCTCAATAATTCCCGAGAACTTAAGGTCTTTAAAGTACTTTATTGACATAGGATCTATGAGGGCATACTTCGTTGATTCTGTATTGTCCACCTGCGTAATAGCTTTCCTTACAAGAAGGGTTTCTCCGACCTTTTCGATTATGAGCTTGTCGTTATTTGATGCGTGGGGGTTGTGGCATTGACTGCATTCCAGGGCTTCGTGTTCTGTGTGGAAGAGGCTTTGCCCCGGGAGGTTTACATCTTTAAATGTTCTGTCTCCAGACTTATACTCCTGCTTTCCGTGGAAGTCGTCGTTATTCCAGTGAGTTGTAATATCTGAAGGGTTTTCAGGTGGAGTAATCTTGGTGTCTTCCCTGCCGTCGCCGTTGGTATCCGCAAGCTCCTTACCCTTTAGGGAATTCCAGTTGTTTGAGTGGCAGGTCAAACACAGGTCGGCGGTGCTCCTCGGCCTGAAACCGCCTATCGGGGCAAGGTCGGTGTCCGTTTCAACGATTCCGTCCATATCGGGCTGCCAGTGGCAGACGGTGCAGTCAAAGTCGTCGATTTTTCCGTTGTTGTTAAAGTCGTGAAGGGAGGCTTTCCTGCCGGAGGTTCCTTTATAGTAGTGAACCTTTTCAAATTGGTCGTGGCAAACTGTGCACCTTCTGTTAACTCCGCTTACTCCGTTTGTTCCGTGGCAGGCGGAGCATACCTCTATAACATTTGACGATCCTCTTGATCCCAATGCCCGTTCTATTAAATCCTGGTATTTGTCGGGAGGAGTGTTGGGAGTTCCCATCGTATGCTTGAAATTCTGGTGACAGCCCAGGCAGTTATCCTTTCCCCAGCCGTCGGAGTGGTTGCTTTTTGTAAGGTACGTTGCACCCCTCTTTGCAAAGTCTGTACCGAAATCGGAATAGTGAGGATCGGGGTCTCCCAGACCTCCTCCGCAACCTGAGATTATCAGCAGTCCTCCGGCCAGAATCAGGAACCTTTTCACTACAAGCCTCCCAACCAATCGGGCTTAGAATATTTTGCCTAAAATAAACGATTTACAATCGTATTATATACAACTTCACCCTTCAAGCTCGTAAACTGCCGCCATTCCCATCATTAGGGGGCGGAACTTACCGGATTTAAATCCGAGCTTCCTTGCCAGTTCAATAAACTCCTCATAGTGCGGAAACGCAATTATAGTTTCAAACAAATGTCTTGATACATCTTCCTTCGACCTGATTTTTCCCAGGGGCAGGAGCACATACTTTAAGAAGGCTATGAAAGTACTCTTTAGCATAGGATTCCTCGGCACGGAAACTTCCAGAATCCTTGCAGTTCCTCCCTTTTTCAGGACTCGTCTTATTTCCTTTAAACCTCCTTCTACGTTTTCAAAATGCCTGAGGCCCAGGGAGACGAGGACGGTATCGAACTCTCCGTCTCTAAAGGGGGTTTTCAGGGCATCCCCCCTTACCCAGAAGAGGTGAGGGTACTTTGTCTTTGCGACTCTTAGCATAGGAAGTGAGTAGTCAAGCCCCACGACAAGCTCGGCTTTTTCCTTGACCAGTGCCGCTACCTGTCCTGTCCCGCAGGCAAGGTCCAGGACTTTTCCCGGCTTTTCCAGTCCTTCTACCAGTTTTCTCTGCCACCGCTTTATGATTCCCAGGGAGAGGAAGCCGGAGATGGAGTCGTACTTATCTGCAATCCTGTCGAAAATTTCAACACCGACCGGTTGTCTCTTCACTCTTTCTCCCGGAGTTTTCGGAATTTTAGCAACTTTGAGTTTGCAAGATTAGATTAATTTCTGTCAGGTCAATTAGGAGGGAGAGATGCTGATAAGCAAGGAAAGCGGAAAATTTTTGGTAAAGCTTGCCCGTTCGGCAGTTGAGGAGTTTGTTAAGTCAGGGTTAAAGGTGGAACCGCCCCCCGATGCTCCCCCCGAGCTTTATGAAGAAAGGGGAGTTTTCGTAACCTTGAAAAGGTTTCCTTCCGGAGAACTTCGGGGCTGCATCGGATTTCCGGAACCGGTAATGCCCCTTATCGAGGCAACGATTGAGGCTGCCATATCTGCTGCCACCAGGGATCCTCGGTTCTACCCCGTTACTCCCCAGGAGCTTCCCCACCTTACGGTAGAAGTTACTGTCTTGACGCCTCCCCAGCCCATAGAGACCGTCCCGGAAAATTTGCCCGAAGAGATAAAGGTCGGAAGGGACGGCCTGATAGTAAGGTGCGGTTACGCTTCCGGACTGCTCCTTCCTCAGGTTCCCGTGGAGTGGGGATGGGATGAAAGGGAATTCCTGTCCCAGACCTGTATAAAAGCAGGACTGCCGCCGGACTGCTGGCTTGACCCCAGGTGCAGGTTTTATAAGTTTCAGGGTCAGATCTTTACGGAAGTTGAACCTTACGGAGAGGTTGTAGAGGAAGAAATTTCATAAGCAGGAGGAGGTCTTGCAGGAGTGGATACTTGACCTTTTGATCGCTCTCCCCGGGATACTTTGGGCTATGACGGTGCACGAATTTGCCCATGCACTTGTTGCTTATAGGCTCGGAGATCCTACCCCGAGAATTACCGGGAGGTTAACGCTTAACCCGTTGGCCCATCTGGATGTATTGGGATTTATTACCCTTTTACTTGTCCACTTCGGCTGGGCAAAGCCTGTGGTGATAAATCCAAGGAACTTTAAGAAGTTAGGCCCTCGCTGGGGAGAGGTGCTTGTCGCTGTTGCAGGTCCTCTGGCTAACTTTCTGAGTGCTTTCTTTTTATTGCTTTTCCTCAAGTATTTTCCCATTACTTCTCTTCCGGCTTCGATTTCCGAACCGCTGTTTCTCATGGCGAAGTATGCCGTTTTTATAAACGTTGCCTTTGGAGTGTTTAACCTGCTTCCCATACCTCCTTTGGACGGTTCGAAAGTTCTTGAGGCTTTTCTCCCTCCCGGTCTCTGGGAAACTTATAAAAGATTGGAGCCTTACGGTCCCATAATCCTAATCATAGTTATAGTCAGTCCGATTCTTAATTGGCTTCTGGTTCCTTTGGTTGAGGGTATGATAAGGTTGATGTGGGTTATAACCTGATTCAGGGGTAGTTGTGGTATTTAAAGAGCTGATAAAGAAGAAACGGGACGGAAATGAGCTTTCAAAGGAAGAAATAGAATTTGCCGTAAGGGGATACACTTCCGGTTCCATTCCCGATTACCAGATGGCCGCCTTTCTCATGGCGGTTTTTTTCAGGGGATTATCCTACAGGGAGACCCTCTCGCTGACCGATGCTATGCTGAAGAGCGGAAAAGAAGTTAAGGTAACTTCTCGAGGGCTTATTGTTGATAAACACAGTACCGGCGGAATAGGTGACAAGGTTTCCCTTCTTATTGCTCCTGTCCTTGCAGAACTCGGTTTTAAGGCTCCGCTCCTTGCAGGAAGGGCCCTGGGATTTACGGGAGGAACAGTTGATAAGCTGGAAAGTACCGGCATGAAGGTTGAACTTTCTCAGGATGAAATATCGGACGTTGTGGAGAAATTCGGTTTTTCCATTTCGGCTCAAACTGCTGAAATAGCTCCTGCCGACAGGAAGATTTACGCCCTTCGTGATGCTACTGCTACGGTAGAGAGTATTCCCCTTATAGTTTCCTCAATACTCAGCAAGAAACTGGCAGTTAACACTCATGCAATAGTTTTTGACGTTAAAGTCGGTTCCGGTGCCTTTATGAAAAGGCTCGAGGAAGCTCGGGAGCTTGCCCGAGGACTTGTTGAGGTAAGCAAGCTTTACGGAAAGAAAGCCGGGGCACTGATTACGGAGATGGGGCAGCCCTTGGGCAGGTTTGCCGGGAATTCCTTGGAAGTGCTTGAGGCCTACGAAGCCCTTGGTGGCAACGTTGAACAGGATTTGCTCCAAGTAACCTCTTCCCTTGTGGGGCTCCTCTACGAAATTACCGGGAAGGGCAGTTTCGAAAAGGGTAGATCTGAAGCTGAGGAAGTAATAAGAAAAGGAGAAGCCCAGAAAAGATTTGTCGAGTGGATAGAATACCTGGGCGGTTCTTTAGACCTTCCGAGGGCCAGGTACAGGTTTACCGTTGAATCTCCGATTGACGGTTACGTTGCTTCTGTTGACGGCGAAGCTCTCGGCTACCTCATCGTTGAAATGGGTGGAGGAAGGAGGGTTGCCGGTGAGGAGATTGACTATTCTGTCGGCCTTTCTTTCCTTAAAAAGGTTGGGGATAAAGTTGTAAAAGGAGAACCGATAGGGGAGGTGTACTGCAACGACCGGAACCAAGCGTATGTTGAGAAGTTTCTGGAGGCTTACAGCTTCTCTGCTTCTCCCGTAGAAAGGCCGATTTTGATTAAAGAAAAGATAGCGTAGGTTGTATTTTCTTATTTTTAATATTAAATTAGTTCTTTAACTAAACTTTTTGGAGGCAGCATGTCAGCAGAAGTTATTAAAAAGGCCTCTGAGCTTGCGCAGGCCATAGCCGAGTCTGAGGAACTTGCAAACCTCAGGGCTGCAGAGGCAAAGCTTCAGATGAACCCTGAAGCTATGAATCTCCTCAATGAGGTTCAAAGGCTCCAGCAGATGGCTCAAATGTCGGGAACTCCTGAGGCCATGCAGCAACTTGAAGAGGCCTTTAACAGGTTTGCAGAGAATCCTATTGGTAAGGAATACCTGGAGGCCAATCAGCGCTTTGGTCAAATGCTTGAGACTGTTAATGCCCTTCTTCAGGAAGCTATTGAAGGTCCAAAACAGCACGGTCACGGCTGTTCTGGTTGCTCCGGCTGCAGCATGTAGTCGGGGCGCCGCCCCCTTCGCAGGTTACTTCCAAACTAAAAGTGTCCTTTCGGGATTTAATTCAGAAAAAGCTCAGTTATCTCTGAAACGGAACTTTCTTTCTATTCCTTTAACGGAAAAGTAACTGTCTTTGGTCGGAAATTTTATGACACGATTAGGTGGTGTAGTAAAATCAGGACGTAGTTCGGATTGGGAGCTGCCGGGATGGAGAGGGTTTTCAAGACAGCGGTAGTGTTGGTTCTGCTTTTGATAGGGGTTTGTAGCGTTTCTTACGGCAAGCCCCGAAAAGAGGATGTCGGTATTACAAACGAAATGATATACCAAAAGCTTGTTGACATAGAACGCAGGGTAGCGGAGATAGAGAAGAGGCAGGCGATATTTGAAGAGCGCTTTAAACAGATAGATAGGCGCTTTAGGCAAATAGACAAACGGTTTGAAGAATTAAGAGAAGACATGAATAAACGTTTTGAAGATGTAAATAAGCGTTTTGACGACATGAACAAGCGCTTTGAAGACATGAACAAGCGTTTTGACCAGCTTTATACCTTTTTGTGGATAATAACCGGCATATTTACGGCGATAATGGTGGGGGCATTTGGGTTTGCCTACTGGGACAGGAGGACGATAATAGCCGAAGCGAAGAGACAGACTCTGGAAGAACTTGAAAGGGACGTAAAGCCGGAAAAGTTAAGGAAGCTCCTGAACGTGGTGAGAGAATTTGCTAAGGAGAACGAGAAGTTCAGAGAACTGCTGAAAAGAGAGGGGCTTTTGTAGTGGGGTATTTCCTGAAAGGAGTATATTAAAGTCGGAAAAAAATTTGAAGGGGCGGTTGGAATGAGGAATTTATTTAAAGCATTAATGGTGTTGGTGTTGGTTTTAATTGGGACATGCAGCGTTTCTTACGGCAAGTCCCGAAAAGCGGAAGTCGGCGTTACGAACGAAATGATATACCAGAAGCTTGTTGAAATGGAGAAAAGACAGGCAATATTTGAAGAACGCTTTAAGCAGATAGATAACCGCTTTAAACAGATAGACAAGCGTTTTGAAGAGTTAAGAGAAGACATGAACAAGCGTTTTGACCAGCTTTATACCTTTTTGTGGATAATAACCGGCATATTTACGGCGATAATGGTGGGGGCATTTGGGTTTGCCTACTGGGACAGGAGGACGATAATAGCCGAAGCGAAGAGGCAGACTCTGGAAGAACTTGAAAGGGACGTAAAGCCGGAAAAGTTAAGGAAGCTCCTGAACGTGGTGAGGGAATTTGCTAAGGAGAACGAGAAGTTCAGAGAACTGCTGAAAAGAGAAGGACTTTTGTAGTGCTGTTATTAACGGAAGTAACTCTCCTTCTAAAAGAGTGGGGAGAAAGCTGCGGCTTAGAAAAGCAATTAGGTTTTATCCGGCCTTTCCTCTCTCATAGATGAATCTTCCGCAGTATGGACACTTTGTTTTCCCCGGTTCAAGGTTCTTCTTTAACTCCTTCAGTTCTGCAGGGGAGTAAGTCATACCGCATCCTTCACACGCTCCCGTTGATATGTCCGAAAAGACGAGGCCGTTAAACTTTTCCTTGAGCCTTTCAAACTTTTCAAGTTCTTCCGAAGGGACGGCAGATTTTATTTCTTCAACTTCTTCCTTTAGCTTCTCCTCTTTCCTGAGTAGGGAGCGGATTTCCGAATCTATATCTGCCAGTTCCTCCTTTAGCTTTTCTATCCTTGGTTCCAGTTGTTCCTTTACTTTCAGGTAGGCCTCTTCTAACGTTTCAATCTCTGCTTCAACTCCCGCTATTTTCTGCCGTGTTTTGATTATTTCATCCTCATTTTTGGCTATCATCCGGAGGATTTGCTTGTATTCCTCCCGGTTTTTAGCGCTTTCCTTTTGTTTTTTTAATTCTTCGATTCTCAGTTCTTTGTATTTTATAAAGTCCTTAAGCTCTTTCAGTTCCTTTCTCTTCTCCTCAAGCTTCCTCCTGGCACAAGCTATCTTCTCCCGGAGTTCATCTATGCTTTTTTCAACTTCTCTCTTTTTATTTTCAAGCTCTTTAATCTTCGTTCTTAACCTGAGAAGTTCTATCTCTTTTTTCTGTAGGTTTAACAACTTTTCATTAAGCATCTCTCACCACCTCAAAGGGGGATTTTTCGTCCAGTGTAATAAGCTCTAATTCCGGGAAGGCTTTAGCAAGCTCTTCCTTGAGTTTTATGTAAAACAGCCTCTCTGTTCCGAAATGTCCCATGTCAAACAGGGTAAGTTCCAGGTCAACTGCTTTCATTGCATCGTGATATTTAACGTCTCCCGTTATGTATAAGTCAACTTTGCCGGCCACTAAGTCGATGAATGATGCTCCGCTCCCGGAGCAGATGGCCACTTTCCTTACAGGTTTTTCCCCGTTAAAGTTAACCGTTCTGAAAACGTCCTTCGGTAGAACAGAGGTTAACCTTTTCAGTAGTTCTGCTTGAGTTGCTTCCATTTTAAGGGTTCCGACGGCACCGTAGGGGGGATTCTCTACGATTGAAGATTCAATTTCTACTCCCAAGAGATCTGCTATTACTGCGGTGGGGCCGAGTGGTGAAACATCGAGGTTGGTGTGGAGGGCGTATAGGGCGATGTCGCTCCGTATTAGCCTGATGAGGAGATTTGAAGGATAAGTTGAAAACGTAAATCGCTTTACTCCTGATATTGTAAGTGGATGATGGGTTATTAACAGGTCAATTTCGGCATTCTTGGCTTCTTCAATAACGGCAATAGAAGGAGAAAGGGCGAATCCTACTTTACTTATCTCTTTTTCTTCGTCTCCGAATTGAAGACCGGAATTATCCCAGGAATCCTGGTAGTACAGCGGAACCAGAGATTCCAGAAACTCCTTAACAGCCTTTAGCTTAACCATCTTCTCCTCCGGAAAGTGGTAGAATTCTACAAAATTGTGTAGGGGAAAGCTATGGCTTATAAAGATTTGAGGGACTTTATTGAGAAACTACGTGGAGAAGGAGAGCTGAAGGAGATTGACTATCCTGTAAGTTCCTATTTGGAGATAACTGAAATTGCCGACAGGGTTATGAAGCAGGGAGGACCTGCCCTTCTTTTTAAGAACGTAGATGGCGGTGATATCCCGGTTGCCATAAACCTGTTCGGAAGCTTCAGAAGAATGGAGCTTGCTCTTGAAGACTCTCCAGATTCGATCGGTGAGAGGGCGGCGAAGCTCTTAAAGCCGGAAAAACCGTCGGGCTTTATGGAAAAGCTAAAGAAGCTTATAGAGCTGAAAAAGATTGCCGATGTCTTTCCGAAGCTTGTTGATAAAGGAAAGGCTCCCTGTAAAGAAGTTATTATGGATGACCCTGACCTTTCGAAGTTCCCAATTCTTTTCTGCTGGCCTAAGGACGGAGGCAGATTCATAACCCTTCCTCTTGTTTTTACCAAGGATCCTGAGACGGGGGAAAGGAACTGCGGAATGTATCGGCTTCACGTTTACGACAGGAAGACAACCGGAATGCACTGGCACTGGCACAAGGTCGGCGCAAAGCACTTCTGGAAGGCAAAGAAAATGGGAATAAGGAAGTTTCCTGTTGCCGTTGCAATAGGTTCGGATCCTGCAGTTATCTATTCTGCCACAGCTCCTCTCCCTGACGACGTTGATGAAATGGTTTTTGCAGGATTCATAAGGGGAAAAGCCGTTGAGATGGTAAAGTGTGAAACCGTTGACCTAGAGGTTCCGGCAAATGCAGAGATAGTCCTTGAAGGATATGTTGATACTGAGGAATTCAGGTTTGAAGGTCCTTTCGGTGATCATACGGGTTATTATTCACTTCCCGATTTCTATCCTGTTTTCCACATAACCTGTATAACTCACAGAAAAAATCCGATTTACCCTGCTACGATTGTCGGTAAGCCTCCTATGGAGGACTGTTTTATAGGAAAGGCAACGGAGAGGATATTCCTGCCCCTCCTAAAAACTCAGCTTCCCGAAATTGTTGACATGAACCTGCCCATGGAAGGGGTTTTCCATAACTTTGCCTTCATATCAATTGACAAGAGGTATCCCGGTCATGCCAGAAAGGTTATCTCTGCCCTGTGGGGGCTTGGTCAGATGAGCTTTACGAAAAACATAGTAATATTTGATAAGGACACAAATGTTCACGATATAGGTGAAGTTATATGGAGATGGGGGAACAACGTTGATCCGAAGAGGGACATAATGTTTACCGACGGTCCTGTTGATGTTCTCGACCATACTTCTCCTCTTCCTTTTTACGGAAGCAAGATGGGGGTTGATGCAACGAGGAAGTGGAAGAGTGAGGGTTTTGAAAGGGATTGGCCTCCCGACATAGAGATGGATGAGGAAGTAAAGAAGAAAATTGATCGTATATGGGAAAAGTTGGGGATTTAATTTTCGGAGGTATATTTGAAAGTTAAAGTTGCCTCTTCTAAAAATCCGATACTCAGGTTAGCGTTAGAGGAGATAGCAGATAAAATAGGTTCTGATTTTGACTTTATCATACTGGCGGTTTCTCCGAAATACCCGTTTTCGGATGTAAGCAGGGTTGCTCCTGTCATTTTTAACGTTGACTGTTCCCAGTGTATTGCATTCTCTTCGATAGATGCTTTTTCAAATACTGAAATAGTAAGTGAGGGCGTAGTTGCTACGGTTTTTAAGTTTGAAAGAAAAGGAAAGATTAAACTTTCCTACTTTAGTGAGCTGTCAGGTTCCGGTTTTGACAGGCAGGCAAAAGAGCTTTTCAACAAGTTATCTTTTGACTGCGACTGTGTAAACGTGATACTCGGTGACTATTCTGACGGTAAGTTCCCTTTTGTTATTCGTTCTCTCAGCACCTTGATAGAGAAAGAGGATGTGCCTGTTGAAAGGGTATGCGGGGGGATATTCTCAACGTTCATTGAGGGAAAGAAGAAAGAAAAAGGGTATATGTCGGTTGAAGGCAGGATTATATCCGGCGGTTTTCTTGCCTTAACCTTTGAGGGTTTTGATAGCACTATAGGGCTTTCAACGGGAGCTTTTAAGGCCGGTCCGGTTTACTCGGTTGACAGGGCATTGGGTTATGAAATTCTCTTTCTTGACGGGAAACCGGCAGGACTCCTTCCTAAGAGGATACTCTCCGGCATAGGAGAAGAGTCGGTAGAACCGCTCTGGTACACACCTCTTGTAGTGCTTAACGGTGACGGACAGCCGGTTGCCTTAAGGACTTTTAAGTCCTTTACCGAAACTTCCATAGAAGTTTGGGCTCCTGTTGAGAGCGGGGTAAAGGTTAAGCTTTCTCTGGTTGTGGTTGAAGAGATACTTAAAGATACTGAATTCGTTGCAAGAAGAGTTAAAGAAAAAATAGGTTTTGCTGACGTTTGTTTTGACTTTTCCTGTGCTGCCAGACAGGTTACTCTTGAAGATAAAGCTCAGGAAGAGCTAATAATTTACGGAAGGGAGATAGACGCTCCTCTCTTCGGCTTCTTTACCCACGGGGAGATAGCTCCCGACTTGTCGGGTAGAAGGTTAGAACTTCACAATCAAACTTCCGTATGTCTTGTGATGAGGGAACTATGAAGGAAGACGTTAAGATAACCATTTTTTTTAACTATTTAGAAGAGTTGACAAGAAAGTATAACGAGGTATTTGAGCTGAAAGAGAAGCTTCTCAAGGAGCTTCAAGAACGGGCAATGTACGACTACCTCACCGGTCTCTATAACAGGCACGTTCTTATAGAGCTTCTTGAGAAAGAAATAGAGAGAGTGAAAAGGGAGGGAGAAGAAAGAGTTTTTGTTGTTTTCCTTGATCTTGATAACTTCAAGAAAGTTAACGATATCTACGGTCATGAAAAGGGGGATGAAGTCTTAAAAGAAGTAGCGAAAATTCTTAGGGAAAGTTTTAGGAAATACGATATCGTTTCAAGGTTTGGAGGGGACGAGTTTGTTGCTTTAGTTCCCACTAAGGAGGGGGATAAAGATCAGTTACTCGCACGTTTGGTTGAAATTGAAAGGCGGATTGAAGAAGCTTTTTCCGATTTTGGTATTTCCATTAGTTACGGTATTGCCGTTGCTCCGGATGAGGGTGTTAACGTTAGCGAACTTATAAATCTGTCTGACAAAAGAATGTACATGATGAAGGAAAAGAAAAAGAAGAGAAAGTGAATTAATGGAGGCGGCGGGCGGAATCGAACCGCCGAATAAGGGATTTGCAGTCCCCTGCCTTACCACTTGGCTACGCCGCCTTAATGGAGCGGGCGACGGGACTTGAACCCGCGACCTAAGCCTTGGCAAGGCTTCGCTCTACCAACTGAGCTACGCCCGCCCTCTATGGTGCGGGAGGTGGGAGTCGAACCCACACGCCACTAGGGCACTGGATCCTAAGTCCAGCGCGTCTGCCAGTTCCGCCACTCCCGCGGCGGTTTAGTGGGGTGGGAGACGGGACTTGAACCCGCGACCGCCGGGGCCACAACCCGGCGCTCCACCAACTGAGCTACTCCCACCACAAAATAAATGGCTGGGGCGGCAGGATTCGAACCTGCGAATGGCGGATCCAAAGTCCGCTGCCTTACCGCTTGGCTACGCCCCAGCTATATTGCAGAGAGGAATTTATACCACCACCCTCTCCTTTTCAAGGGGGTAAGGTCAAACTCCCTACCCTCTGCTATTGCAAAAAGGGAGGAGCCGCTCCCGCTCATTAGGGTCTTTATCCCGTGTTTTGCAAGCTCTTCTTTTATTTCCAGTACTTTTTTAACGCAAGGTGATTCGGACTTTTCCAGGTCATTTTCCATTTGTTCTTCCAGTTCCCTGAACCTTCCCGATATTAGGGGCGATATTATGAGCTTCTCTGCATCCTCCACCGTTACTGACCTTTTGATATCCGGGAGTTTCTGATAAACCTCTGCCGTTGAGCACGAAAATCCCGGGTTTATAAGGAGAATCCTGAAACTTACGGGATTGTAGTGCCTGATTAGTTCTCCCTTTCCCCAGGCTACTGCCAGTCCCCCTCTGACGAAGAAAGGAACGTCACTTCCCAACCTTCCGGCCAGCTGCTGGAGTTCTTCCTCAGATAGAGGTTCTCCGTAAAGTTTGTTAAGTCCCCTCAGCGTTGCTGCTGCGTTTGAGCTTCCCCCTCCAAGTCCTGCTCCTACCGGAATTTCTTTCTTTAAGTGAACCTTTACTGTTGGATTTATTCCGGTGGTTTCCTTGAATAGTTTTGCCGCCTTAACTATGAGGTTGCTGTTACCGAGGGGTAGGCTCTCGTTGCCCTCTATCGTTAGTTCAAACCTGTTAGAGGGGGAAAAGTAGAGGTAATCAAACAGGTTTATTGTGTGAAGTACTGTAACGATATCGTGATAGCCGTCCCTTCTTTTCCCCTTAACCCACAGGGCTAAATTTACCTTAGCCGGCGATGGTACGATTAGTTTCATAAATCCGATTATACAGGAGTTGGCTTGAAGGACGTTGTTTTCTTCCTCCATAAAGTTTATCCCAAAAAGGGTTTGGATGATATTGACCTGCGGTCGTTTGACAGGGCTTTAAGCTTGATTAAATCGAGGTTTAAAGTTGTTCCGCTCGAAGATATCCTTTACGAAAAATCTCCCGTTAGACGCGCTGCTATCACCTTTGATGACGGTTATGTCGATAACTGGGTGTATGCCTACCCTATCCTGAAAAAGCACGGCGTGAAAGCGCACCTGTTTGTAACTACCGGAAGGATCGGTGAAGGGCAGGTCAGGAAGAACCTCGAGGATTACTGGAGGGGAAAAGTTCCCTTTTCTCGGCTTTACAGTCCTGTTTCGATGTATCAGGCTCACAGGGATTACTTGGAAAGAGGGGGGTCGGAAGACTACCTGACCTGGGAAGAGCTTGAAATGATGAAAGATGTTTTCAGTTTCGGATCCCACGGCCATACACACCTTGCCCTTCCGTCTGCCGGTAAGATTACCGACTTCTTTGACGGCAGCAAGCAGCCCCACTGGACGTTTTTTGTTTACTCTGATTCTCCTTTCGTGGGTCTTCCCGTTTTTCCCACAAGGAGTGCGCTTGATGTTAAGGCCTTTAAGCCTTCCGTTAAACTTCTCGAGTTCTGCTATAGCTTCCCGAAGGTGGGTTCCTGGAAGAAAGCGTTGATGTCGGAAGTAGAGGAAAACTTTACCTCTTTGGGGAGTTTCGAGACCGACGAAGAAGCACGAAAGAGGATACTGGGAGAGCTTCAAACCTCAAAGGAACTGCTTGAAAAAAGGCTCGGCGTAAAGGTGGATACCTTCTCCTACCCCTTCGGTCACTACTCCTCTTTTTCGAGGGAGCTTGTCTCTCGGGTTTATCGGTTCGCCTTTACTGTAAAGAAGGGGTTTGTCGATTCTTCTGAGGATAAACTGCTGCTTCCAAGGGTTTCAGTGGGTAAGGACTTGTTTACCCTTATTGGGCGGTTGTTGTTCTTTTCTACCGGTTTCGGGTTCAGGATTTATAAGCTCTTTAAGGGAGATAAAGTAGCGTGATTTCTGTTGCCCTTTTGACTTTTAACTCCGAAAGGAAGCTTAATGAGGTTTTGAAAAGCGTTGAGGGGCTTGCTGATGAGATTGTTGTGGTAGATTCGGGCTCTACCGATTCTACGCTCAGCATCTGTAAGGCTTTCGGAGCGAAGGTATTTTATAGAAAGTTTGATAACTTTGTCTCTCAAAAGAACTTCTTGCTTTCCAGGTGTTCCGGTGATTGGATTCTTTTCCTTGACGACGATGAGGTAGTCAGTCCTGAGCTTAAGGACAGTATTGTTAATGCCGTTAGTAATGCCTCCTATGACGGTTACTTCGTAAACGTTCTGACAAACTACCTGGGCAGGTGGATAAGGCACGCCTGGTATCCCGACTGGCACTTGAGGCTGGCAAGGAAAGATAAGTGTAGGTGGGTGGGAAGCGGAGTTCACGAGTCACTAAAGGTTGACGGGAAGATCGGTTACTTAAAGGGTGATCTCCTACATTATTCTTATCCCTCGCTCTCCTGGCACTTAAAGAAGATTGACCTATACACGACGCTTTACGCAAAGGGGGCATTTGAGAGGGGAAAAAGGTTTTCTTTGCTTAAGCTTTTAACTTCTCCTCCTGCGGCTTTCCTGAGAAGGTTTCTTTTGAAAAGAGGTTTTCTTGACGGCTTTGAAGGTTTTGTTTTAAGCGTTATGGCAGGGTACTATACCTTTCTTAAGTACTTGAAGCTCTGGGAGATTGAAAAGAGTGAAAGTTCTCGCAATCCTTGATGAGCGGTGGGACAGTGCCCTTACCCAGCTGGGATTGACTGTGGCAAAACTCCTTCCTTGCCGTGTGGCCTGTGCCGTTCTTAAGGGTTCACCGGCGGAGAGAAAAGCAAGGGAGTTTGGTTTTGAACTCTACTATATTGAAGACCCCCGAAAGGGACTGCCTTTCCGGGCTTTCTTTTCTACACTCAGGGTGATTGCTTCCTGCAGGCCGGATGCTGTTTTGACCATTAGAGGGGATGAAATGCTTTTCTCTGCCCTCGTAAAGAATCGTTTCGGCTTTAAGCTTTTCAGGATACACGGCTCTGCTGCCGGTATAAAGAATACATTCCTGAATAGAATGCTTCATAGGAAGTTTGTAGACGGTGTTATCGTTTCCAGCAGGAGGCTTCTTAATGACGTCGTTGCCGGACTGCCCCGGCTATTTATACCGGGAATTGTTGATGTCAGAGCTTTCCGTTTCTCTCCCGGCGGAAGGGAGAGGATTAGGCGGGAGCTTGGCGTTGGTAAGTCGCGCCTGATCGGGGTTATCGGTCGCCTTGACCCGGTAAAGGGTCACTTGCTCTTTTTGAAGGCTTTTGCAGAAGTTTTGAAAAGAAGAGAAGATGTCCTTGCTCTGATACTCGGTGAGGAAAAGAACGTTACTCTCGACAGATTGAAGAGAGAGGCTTTTGGGCTTGGCATTTTGGATAAAGTTATCTTTATAACCGAAAGAAGGCCTGATATTGCTGATATTATGTCTGCCGTTGACCTTGGTGTGGTTCCGTCGGTCGGTTCTGAGGTTGTCTTGCGGGTTCCTCTTGAGTTTATGGCGTGCAGGACTCCTGTCGTTTCTACCGACGTCGGCGCTTTGCCCGAGGTTATCGCTCCTCCCTACGGTATGGCCGTTCCTCCCGATCCCAGGCGTTTGTCGAGAGCAATACTTAAATTCTTATCTACTAACCTTGATATGGCCTCAAGGGCTGCTGAGGAGGTAGTTCGTGAAAAGTATTCTGAAGAGGTTCTTGCCCCTGTTGTTAGTAGGTTTATTCTTGGGAGGTTGCAGGAGCGCAACCGGTGACTACACGATAACTTACCCGGCCGGCCTGCTGTCAGAGCACCCGAAGGCCTATTACGGTTGTTATGTCAGGTTAATCGGCAGGGTTACCTACGAGAGGCCTCAGGATTTGTTCCCTCCTTATCCCGGTGATCCCCTTTTGTGTGACAGTTCCGGCTGTATTTACCTTCACGACGATACGCAGGACTTGGGGAAATTCCTGGGAAAGAAGGTAAAGGTTCTCGGGTATGTTAGGGTAACTACATTTAATTTTCCTTACGTTGAAGTTCTAAAGATTATTCCTCTTGAGTAACTTAACGACTGCAGGATTTGAGGAGATGAAGATGCATGAATTTGTAAAGGTATTCATACTGATTCTCGTTATTGCTGCCGCTCTTCTCCTCCTGTTTATGGCAATCGGTTCAACCGTCAGGAAGGGGAGCTGATTGTTCGTTAAGGTTGTCCTTGATTTGCCGGTTGATCAGTCCTTCACTTACAGAGTGGGGAATCTTGTTTCCCATTCTCCCGCCGTCGGTAAGAGAGTTATTGTTCCCTTTGGCCCTCGGGATAGGTTGACAACCGGTGTGGTCGTTAACCTTCTGGAGGAGCCTGACGTTCCGGAGGAAAAGGTCAAAGAAGTTTTCGATTTCCCCGACGATTTTCCGCTGTTTTCCGAGACCGACTTGGAGCTTCTGCGCTGGGTTTCTGAATACTACTGTTCCAGCTTCGGAGAAACTGTTTTTCGATTCCTGCCGGGAGCGTTTAGGGTTGAGGAGTCGGTTGAGGTTCGTTTGACGGGGGGAGAATTCGGCAGTCTTACGGAAAAAGAGAGAGCAGTTGTTGAACTTCTCTCGTCCTCTTCTAGGAAAAAGCTCAAAGTATCTACCCTTAGGAGGAGATCGGGATTAGGAAATTTAAACTACTTGTTAAAGAAGCTTTCAAAAAAAGGAGTAGTTGAGCTTCTTCCTTCCTTTAAGGCCGATTCCGTTCCGAGAAGTTACTACCTTGTAGAGGGAGAGGGTGATTGCAAGGGGAAAAAGTCTTTGGAGCTTATTTCTTTGGTTAGGGAAAGGGGGAGGATTCCCCTTGAGGAAGCAAGGTCTCTCGGTTTTTCCTCTCAAGTGATTAACCGCTTGCTGAATAGGGGATGCCTTAGGCTTGTTGAGGAAAAGACGACCCTGCCCGAAAGAAAACATTCCTTGAAGGACGCTCGACAAGTAAAACTGACGCCGGAACAAGTGAAAGTGCTTGAGGGGATAACCTCAAACAGCGGTATTTCTCTCCTTTACGGTGTAACAGGATCCGGGAAAATGGAAGTCTACCTTCACGCTGCAAAGAGGGTGGTAGATGCAGGCAAGGGGGTTTTAATTCTTGTTCCGGAACTACTTCTTACGCCGGAGCTTAAGGCCAGGGTTGAGGCTTACTTCGGGGAAGTTGTTACATATCACGGTAAGTTGACCGACAGGGAAAAGGCCTCAGCCTGGATAAAAGCTTTGAAAGGGGAGGGGAAAGTTTTTATAGGGACGAGAGGGGCTGTTCTCCTTCCCGTTAAGGATCTGGGCTTGATAATTGTTGATGAAGAACACGACGCCTCCTATAAGGAACAGCAGAAGTCCTACTACAATGCCAGGGATGTGGCCGTTAAGAGGGGAGAGTTTTTGAATATTCCTGTGCTTTTGGTATCGGCCACTCCTTCCGTTGATAGCTACCATATGGTTAAGGCGGGAAAAGTTAAATCCTTTAAGCTGGAAAAAAGGGTATCTCTCCTTCCCCCGCCTAAGGTTGAACTTGTTGATATGAGAAAGGAGAAAAGGGTCGGTATCTTTTCGGAGAAGCTCCTATCTGCTCTGGAGGAGACGGTTTCTTCCGGTCAGCAGGCACTTCTCTATATAAACAGGAGGGGGTTTTACTCTCAGGCTTTTTGCCCTTCGTGCGGTTTTGTGCTTAAGTGCAGGGATTGTGATGTTTCTCTGGCTTATCATAGGTCGTTGAAGCTCTTTATCTGCCACGTGTGCGGGAAACGATATAAGCCCCTTTACCGCTGTCCGAAATGCGGAACGAGGCTTGAGCTAAAGGGCTATGGAACCGAAAGGGTAGAGGAAGAGGTTAAGTCCCTTTTCCCGAAAGTCCGCGTTGTTCGCCTTGATGTGGATTCGGTAAAGGATCCTTTAGAAGGAGCGAAGGTTATTTCTCAAATAAAGAGAGGAGAGGTTGATGTAATAGTCGGCACTAATATTGCCATTAAAGGGCATAATTTCCCAAAACTTGCTCTTGTAGGTATTTTAAATGCCGATCTTCTTTCCCTTGCTCCCGACTATAAGGCTTCCGAGAGGGTATTTCAGTCGATTGTTCATGCTGTTGGTAGGGCAGGGAGGTTTAGACCGGGATTTGCAGTTGTTCAAACTTACAATCCGGAAACCCCTGCTGTAAAATACGCTATTGGCTATCAGGTGGAATCCTTTTTAGAGGAAGAACTCCTTTTCCGGGAACTTTCCGGCTATCCTCCTTGGAAGAAAGCCGTTCTTCTTGAGTTTCTTCTTAAAGATAAAGATGCTTTAGGAATTTTGAGGGAAGCTTTTAAGAAGTTCTCGGCCTACGTTTCAAGTTATTTTAAGGTTTCGAAGCTCGTTCCTGCACCTATTTCAAAAGTTGCCGGCAATTACCGCTATCATTCCCTTCTCTTAACTTCTCCTGAAGACTTCCTTATTAAGACTTCCCTGCTGAAAAGAGCAGTTTCCAAGTTCCTCAGTATCGGTAGTTTAAGGTGTAAAATAGTCGTTGATCCGACCAGAATTCTTTAAAGAGGAGGGGAAAATGAGGAAGTTTTTAATTCCTTTTGCAGCTCTTATGCTCCTTTCGGGGTGCGCCACGATGCAAACTTCCGAGAAGCAGCCTGCTCCGAGCCAGCAAGTCGTTAAGTTGCAGCTTCTTGGGGATGCTGTTCCTGTCTATCCCGGATTTAAAGTTGTTCCTTCAAAGAGTTTTATTTACGAGTCGGGCAACATAAAAGTTGGGAGAGTAGAGTTTGTGGGAAGCGCTTCTGTAAAAGACATAGTTTCGTACTATAAAAACACTCTGCCTGAAAGGGGTTGGGAGCCAGTAGCTGTTAGGGTATACGGTAACAGCGCACAGCTTACTTACGTTACACCCGAACAGTTTCTTCAGATTTCTATTAATAAAGGTTTTTCCGAGACAAGGATTGTGATTGAGCTCGGGCCAAGGGGAGAAGTTGGCCAAGAGTTGACAATACCAAGGGAATAGCTATTTTATATAGCCACCAGTATTTGACATTTGAATAAGAGCGGGCGTAGCTCAGTTGGTAGAGCGAAGCCTTGCCAAGGCTTAGGTCGCGGGTTCAAGTCCCGTCGCCCGCTCCATTAACCACTTGATCCCTGTAATCGTTCGGTTTAAATTTTTTGCTTTGCAAAAAGTGAATAAGCTTTTCACTCGGTACCCCAGCGGTACTGCCAGGCGACGAGCCTCAAAGAGGCTCTTCCCTTGACAACCGGAAAGAAGCGACTAAATTACCTATTTGCGCTCTTTGAAAACAAAACCGAATAAGGTCACCCGCCTCTCGCCCTTGAGCCTCATGATGTTGAGGCTTTAGAGTCCATAGAAGGGTTGACACGAGGGTGAGAGGGGTATAAATTAGAACGTTGCCTGCGCCGGAACTAATTATAAAGGCGTACGGCACCTGCAACCCCTTGAGGGGTCGGAAAAATCCCAACAAGGGGTTGACAGAGAGAAACGGGTGACATAAATTTAAATAGTGCCCGCGAGAGCGGGAAACTCAAAAGGGTCTTTGACAGGAGAATAAGGGACACGCACCTGCGGAGAGAGTAAGCCCTTATGGGCTTTTGATTGAGGTGTTCCGCAGGTTCATAGAGCCTTGCGAGGTAGAGCCAGAAAAGCTTTTTAGCGATA
>Ga0256836_1000119_pt1 | contig 47346 bp, 52 predicted proteins | sample 4561380metaG_FD_185974 | JGI IMG/M metagenome (GOLD analysis project Ga0256836, IMG submission 185974) | Hydrothermal vent microbial communities from Guaymas Basin, Mexico - 4561-380 | ecosystem: Environmental > Aquatic > Marine > Hydrothermal vents | place: Mexico: Guaymas Basin | collected...
ATTTTTTGAGGAGTTTTAACTTCTTTAGTTTCTTTGACTTCCTTGGTTTGTTTAACTTCTTTAATCTCTTTAACTTCTTCAACTTTTTTAGGTTTTTCCTCAACTTTTTGCGCTTTTTTAACTAATGTAATACCCTGTTGGGTTTTTTTAACTAAATCATCAAAACTTCTTCTGCGTCTTCTTGGTTTTTCTTTCACTTCTTTCACTTCTTCTACTGTTTTTTTAGGTTTTTCCTGAGCTTTTGGGGCCTTTTCTTTATTTTTTAAAAATTCCTGGATTTTCATAGCTTCTGTAGGGTCGATACTGCTTCTAATAGTCGCTTTTATTCCAAGCTTCTTTGCAATTTCAACAACCTCTTTTGATTTTAATCCAAGTTCTTTTGCTACTTCTGATACTTTTATCTTCAAGTAAACTCCTTTATTTAATGTAAAATGGAAAACGGAAAATTATTTATCATTTTTCTTGCTTCCTCTTTTGAAATTTTACACAAAAATGAAATTTTTTTCACGAATTCTTTTTTTGATATACACTCTTTACACACATAAAAACTTCTGCCTCTTCCACTAAAAGAGACTATCATTTTTTCTTTACACTGCAATCTTTCTAAAGATTTTTGAGGTAATCTTTTTTTGCAAACAATGCACATTCTTATAGGTTTTCCATTTTCCATTTTACACTCAGTTATAAACTTTTACTCCTATATTGTCAAAATATAAAATTTTTACGTTAAAATCTTTAAAATTATCCTTTAACGCACTGTAAATATTATAAGCATCATCCTTATAAGCTAAATTAAAAAAAGTAGAGCCACTGCCGCTTAACGTACTCATTAACGCACCTTCTCTTAAGGCAATTTCCCGGACTTTAAAGAGTTCGGGCATATTCTTCATTCTGTTTTCCTGATGGATTTTATCTTCTACCACATATTTTAAAATATCAAACTTTTCGCTAAAAAATGCAGCCGTAATCATTGCAGTCGAAGAAATATTAGTTACTACATCTTTTAAAGGATATTGTGCTTTTAGCGTATTTCTGCTTTTTGCGGTTGAGACAGGTTTATTTGGAATAACCACAACGGCTCTTAAATTTGTTGGAATAAATTTTTTTAAAAAAAAGACCCTGTTTTTTTTAAGTTTAGCAACACAAAAACCTCCAAGTGTTGCAGGAGTTATGTTATCAGGATGGGATTCGTAATTAAGAGCAAGATTTATAATTTTATCTTTTTTATAAGGAACTTGAGCCATTTCATATGCTGCAGTAATTGCCGCAACTATTACAGCAGAAGAACTTCCAAGACCGCGTGATAGGGGAATTTTATTATGAAACTTGAATGAAAAACTGTCAGTTTTTCCTGTTAAATTTTTATATATGTCATTAAAAATATCTACAAAAAAATTTCTTTTTAAAGACTTTAAATAATCGGCGTTTTCACCATAAATCTCTATTGTAGTATAAGGGGCAGGTTTTATTTCTATTTCATTTCTTAAATTTAAGGCAAGCCCTAAAGTATCAAACCCAGGTCCTAAATTTGCACTTGTTGCAGGAACTGTTATTACCATATAAACCTTTCTAAACTGCTTTTATAACATATAAAGGAGCCGTATCTTCGCTAAAATCTTTAACATTAAGTTTTTGAGGCAAAGAAAACTCCCCTTCTTTTAGATGTTTTTCTAATGAAATTATACCCTCTTTTTTAACAAAATAGGAATTAAAGTTAGCTTTTATAGGCTGATTTTCATTAAAATAAAAAGCATCAACCGCTAAAAGTTTTATATTTTTTGCAATTTCAAGGGTTTTAAAAAAAACATAAGAGAGCTTTATAGACATAAAACTACCCGGTCCCTTTGTATAAATTATCGAATTAATATTATATTTTTTTAAAAGCTCATCAAAAATTTCTGGTAAAACATCACTTGTAAGACCCTCTTTTTTAATTGTTTTTATAAGCTGTTTATTTTTATAAACTCCTATTAAAAGAGGCTTTGAAACAACAACAGCTACAATATCAACCAAAGGCTTTTGCAAGGCTAATCTCACTTTTAGAAAATTCAACAACCTCTATTGCATTTTCATTTAAAGCTTTTAGAGTTAAAAGATGATTTAAATGATGACCGCTTGCATATGCTTTATATTCCCCTATAAAATTAGCTCCAAGCAGACTCATATCTCCAATTGCATCAAGTATTTTATGTCTTACAAATTCATCAGGAAATCTGAGAGAATCATTTAAAATCCCTTTATCATCGAGGACAATAGCATTTTCTAAACTCCCACCAAGCGCAAGACCTATACTTCTTAAATATTGAACCTCTTTTAAAAAGCCAAAAGTCCTAGCTTTTGCAATCTCTTCTATATAATTTTTTGTTGAAAATTCAAATTTATACTTTTGTCTGCCAATAACCTGATGAGAAAAATTAATTTCAAAATCAAAACTTATTTTATCACTCGGTTTAAGAAGCGCAAATTTATCTCCATCTTGAACTTTTACCTCTTTTACAATCTTAAAAAATTTTTTTGGAGCGTCAAGCTCTTCAATTCCGGCTTCTTTTATCATCATAACAAAACTTATAGCACTCCCATCCATTATAGGAACCTCATCGTTATCAACAACTATTCTTAAGTTATCAATTCCAAAAGAATAAACAGCACTCATTAAATGTTCGATTGTGGATACAACAGCCCCATCTTTTCCAATAACCGTAGCCATTTTTGTATCAACAACACTGCTTGGATTTAAAGGAATGCTAACCCCTTTATCACTTCTGTAAAAAACAATTCCGCTGTTTTCTCCAAGAGGTTCAAGTCTTAATTTTACAGGCACTCCTTTATGAAGCCCAATTCCTACAACTTCCACAGGTCTTTTAATTGTACGTTGTTTCATTCTAATACCTTTTTAATCTTTTCACTGATAAAAGTAAGCTTATCAATTTCACCTATCTCTTCTCCATTAAAAATTACAATACCCCTATTTTTTCTTATAATCATATAATCCCCATTACAAATAACAAGACCGGCATTTTCATCAAAAATTTCGATATTACCGCTTGAGATAATTTTTGCTCCTTCATTTATTCTTTTTAAAAACACCAAATTTTTATCACTTTCTATTTCAACACCGCTTCTTATAATTTTATCATAAATTTCGCTTTTAGATGGTTGAATTATCAATTTCTCTTTTTCAATTACTTTAATTTTTTCCTCTTTTTTTTCCTTAAAAAAAGTAAATCCTTCACCATTGATAATAAAATAATTTAAATTATACTCTTTTAAAAGAGATTCAATTTTTTCATTTTTCTCTTTTAACATAAAAAAATGGTTTTTAATCAAAGGAAGTTTTGAAGAGATGATATTTTTTAACTTATCAAAGTCATCTACTTCAAAAACCCTTAAAGTCTTTTGTTTCATCTTAAAATCATTCCCCTTGCTTTGTTAATTACATTAGAAACATTTACTTTTATCCAATGAGAATCCATCCACTCTCTTGGTTGAACAGGAATTCCCTGAACATATACCCCAAAATGCAAATGGTCTCCAAAAACAGCACCTGTTGCACCGGTTAGGGCTATAACTTCTCCTCTTCTTACAAAATCGCCCTTCTTAACTTTAAATTCACTTGTATGGGCATAAAGAGTGTAAAGACCAAGTTTATGATAAATAATTAATGTATTACCATAAATTCCTATCCATTCAGTAGCAATAACCTTTCCGTTATTGCTTGAGTATATTTTTGCTCTTTTTATCTTAGCCAAATCTATACCTTTATGAATGGCAGTTGAAATTTCCTCACCTTTATAATAGTAATGCCTCATTTCTCCAAAATCCGCTCTTTTCGCACTTCCTGGCAGAGGATTAAACCTTAACATATAAAATGAGTTTATCTTGTCTTCATAAACTGTGTTTGTAAGAGTATAAATTTTTTCTTCGTTCATTTTTCTTATTTTTTCATTTACAAGCTTAAATGTTTCGACAGGATTTTCAGGTACATCAAATCCCATTTTCTCAATTACTCTTCTTGCAACATTCTTAATAAAATTCTCAGTTATTCTTATTTTTACATTTTTAAGTCTGTAAATTCCCCTCGTTCTCCAAAAAAACGGAATATGTTCTTTTACTATATTTCCGGCTTTATCTTCCACAACCAAATTAGCATCAAAGGTGTTATCCCAAACAGGCCAAGCAACCAAAGAGACATAATAACCCTTTTTAACAAAAGGAGTTAATTTAAATTTATATTTATTATTTATTAAAATATAGGCATCTTTTAAATTCTCATCTTTAGCCTTAACAACAACTGCTGCACTGCCTCCCCTTCCTATTGCATAAGAGTTATTAATAATCTCTGCATCAGGAGAAGTTTTATCAACTTTTAAAACAATCTCTTTTTTTGCACTGTTGCCGGCAAAAAAATGCCATTTTGAAGTGTCACTTGCCTCTACAATAAGTTTTATTTCTTTTGCATCTATATTTTTAGGAAGTTTTAATTTTATTTTTACATCTTTTCCTAAAGAAGGGTTTTGAATATTTACAAGCTCTTCTACCATAGTGTTTGCAACCAAAACAACCTTATAATATTTAATACCGCTGTTATCTTTTATCTCTATTTCAATAGGATTTTTTAAATTAGTAAATCCGTTTGTATGTACAATAATTTTAGGAGGTTCTTTTTCAAACAAAGGAGAAAAATAAACAAATCCGATTGCCCCTAAAATTAAAACAACTACCAGTATCCACAGTTTTTTCATTTATCTCCTTTTAACAGATTTTGAAAATCTTTTTTCAACATCTCTTTTACTTTAGAAAAATCAAATTCTCCTTTTAAAGTAGCTCCTGCAGCTCTTATATGACCTCCGCCTCCATATTTAACTGCAATTTTACTAACATCTGCATAATTTTTACTTCTAAGAGAAATTTTTATACCATCTTCATCTTCCCTTAACATTGCAGCAATTTCCACAGGAGCTATAGCTCTTACGCTATTTACTATAGTATCGGTATCTTCTTTAATAGCTCCTGTAATTTCCATCATTTCACGGGTAACCTCAACAAAAGCCACCCTTCCATCACAACACATTTCAATTGTCTCATAAGCTTTTGCAAGAAGTCTAAGGCGAGAGAGTCTGTCTCTTTGAAACAACATCTTAGAGACATACGCAGGTTCAACCCCGCATCTTACCATATCAGCCGCCATTTCAAACACTTTATCATTTACACTCTCATACTGAAAACTTCCTGTATCAGTTATAAGTGCCGTATACATACACGTAGCGCTCTCTTTGTCTATATCAATCCCGTTTGATTTACAAAAATTATAAACAACCTGAGAAGTAGAAGCTGCGTTTGGGTCAATTATATTTATATCTCCATACTCTGTATTTGAGATATGGTGGTCAAAATTAATTAAAAACGCTGTTTTTTTTTCAATTCCAAGTCTATCAAAACTACCGCAGTCAAAACTAATCATTAAATCAAAGTTTTTTGGCAATTTATCTGTAACTTTATTAAAATTCGGCAAAAAATCAAGATATTCAGGTAAAGGTTTTGTAGCATTAAAAATTGTAACTTTTTTACCCATTCTTTTTAAAACAGGATACATACTAAGAGAACTTCCTAAAGCATCTCCGTCTGGATTTATATGAGAAATTAATACAATATTATTAGACTCTTTTATTTTCTCAAAAGCTTTTTTAAATAGATTATCCATTTTTGTCCTTTTTTTTAAATTGAATAAAATTATAGCCAAAATCTAAAGTTAAACCCTGCCTTTTGCCCTATAAACATAAGCTAAAACTTCGGCAACTGCTTTATAAAGTTTTGGAGGAATAACCTCATCGATATCAACACTCTTATAAAGTTCCCTTGCAAGAGGAGGATTTTCTACTATCATAACTCCATGTTCTCTTGCAATTTCTTTTATTTTCAAAGCCAAATTATCAACTCCTTTTGCAATAACCCTCGGAGCCTCATCTTTTGTTTTATCATATCTTATAGCCACTGCATAATGAGTTGGGTTTGTAATTACAACATCGGCTTTTGGAACTTCTGCTATCATCCTTTTTTTTGCCATTTCACGTTGAAGCTGGCGTATTTTTGCTTTAATTTCAGGATTACCCTCTGTCTGTTTAAATTCATCTTTAATTTCCTGCTTACTCATTCTAAGGGATTTTTTATAAGAATATTTTTGATAAATAAAATCAATTAAGCCAAACACAAAAAAAACACCAAGCATACTGAAAATTAAAATTGCGGCTTTATCGCTAAACCATTTAAGCTGTTCAAAAAAACTCATAAGCTCAAGTTTTGGAAGCTCTTTTAAAAATTGATAAAAAAGTGCAAAACCGACTAAAAACGCTATAAATGTTTTTAGAGTCGTTTTTATACCCTCAACTAAAGTTTTAACGCTAAAAATCCTCTTTAGTCCCTTAACAAAATTTATTTTATCAAACTTAGGCAAAATAGGCTTTATCGTAAATAAAAATCCAAACTGGGAAACATTTGCAATAATACCAGCAATAATCAAAGCTATAAAAATAGGGGCTAATAACACAAAAACATAAAAAGAAGTTTTTACAATCAGTAAAAAAACGGTACTTTTTGTAAGCTCAACCCCTATGAAAAAAGAGTAAAACTTAAAAATATCCTCAAGATAAAAAATAATATACTTTAAATAAAAAATCAAAACAATACTTGCAACCATCAAAACAACAAACCCGCTTAAATCCTGGGATTTTGCAATATTTCCCTCTTTTCTTGCATCTTCGATTTTCTTAGGGGTGGGCTCTTCCGTTTTTTCTAAATCATCAGCCATTTTTTTTGCCTTAATAAAAATTTATGTTAAAATTTGTTGAAAGTGATTTAACTAAGATTAAAAAGTAATTTCTTAAAAAACTCCTCAAGAGATTTTTTAATTTCTTTTCTGTTAAAAGCAAGGGGTGATGGATGATAACAAACTCCAATCCTCTGCCCGTTTATTTCATAAAATCCGCATTTTTTTAAGTTTTTAACTTCGGGGTAAAGATAAGAAAATGCTTTTATAGCAGAATTTCCTAAAAGCAAAATCATTTTTGGTTTTACAATATCTATCTCTTTTTTTAAGAGCTCAGCCCCTATTTTAAGCTCTTTTGCCTTTGGAGTTCTATTTTTAGAACCATCAACAGTTCTAAACGGAAAAGCATTTGTAATTAAAAAATCTTTTTTTCTATCAAGCCCGCTTAAAGAGATAAGATAATTAAGGTTTTCCCCGGCTTTTCCTACAAAAGGCTGACGGAGCTTTACTTCATTCTCACCAGGGGCTTCTCCTATAATCATTATAGGGTTATCTTTTTTTTCATCCAAAAACGGATCATAAACATCTGTAAAATCTATATTTTCATTTAAATATTTTTTTATCTCTTCAGCCCTGCTTTTATAAAATTTTTTAAGTTTTTCTTTATCCATTGTTAAGCTTTTATATTAAGATTAATCCCAGCCCCTGTGGCTTTTGCGGCTTGCTGAATTTTTTGGGTGTTTTCAAAATTATTTTCTAAAATTTTTCCTAAAATATTTTTAACAACATCCTGGGATTTTTTTATCATTTCTGTCTGAATTGTGGCTTTTAGAGAGCTTGCTGAATTAATTTCCATTTAAAATCTCCTTGATTTTTTCAACAGTTGCGTTTAAATTTTTATTTTCTATAATAAAATCGGCTAAATTTTCATAAATTTTATCTCTTTTTAAATAAAGCTCTTTTGCCTTTTGCTTATCTTTAAAAAGGGGTCTTTTTTCTATTTCTTTATTATCCATTCTTTTTAAAATCTCTTCAAAAGGCACTTTTAAATATATAACAACTCCCGCCTGTTTAATCTCAGGCACAAACACAGGAAATCCTCCGCCAACTGAAATTACCGTGTTTTGTACATTTTTTTTAATCCAGTTAAAACAATATCTCTCTTTTTCCCTAAACGCTTCTTCCCCTTCTGTTTCAAAAATCTCTTTTATTGTTTTATTTTCAAAATTTTCTATCAGATTATCCGTATCAATAAAATAGGTATTAAGCTCTTTTGCCAAAACCCTTCCAATACTGCTTTTTCCACTTCCCATAAATCCTGTTAAGATAACATTAGAAAAACTCAATTTCTATTCCTTCTTTTAAATTTTTAATCTTATACTTATAATTAGCATCAAGATATAAAACCGCTCTGTAAAAACTTCCGTGACTTCCTATTACAACTTTTTTTATAAAAAAATTTAAATTTTTTTCAACAGTTTCAAAATCACTTTTTCTTTTAAAATCCAAAACCAATCTAAAAGGTTTTATTAAAAAAAAAGCCCTTATAAGTTTATCTTTTGTTTTTATAAAAACTTTCTTGTTTTTTATATACATAACAAAATATTTAAGATTTATTCTGCTAAATCCAAAATCTTTAGGTTTATGAGTAATGATTATAGGAGAGTGAAAGTCAATATCTTTATTTATCACGACCTCTTTTTTCAAAATATCACTGTTTAAATTTTGATAAACAAAAATAATCTTTTTTAAAACCCTGGCATCTTTTGGCAGATAAACAACCGCTTTTTTAAAAAAAGAAGGCTTTACCTTTGCAATATTTTCAGGAGTCATTACAGGCTCAAAAGGATTAGGTCTTGCAAAAAGAAATACAGAAAAAATAAAAAAAACAGTTTTTTTCAATAACTCCCCTCTAACTCTTTTAGTTCAAAATACTCTTTTTGAAGTTTTTCGTTCTCTTTTTTAAGAGCGCTAACTCTCTTTTCTAAGATTTTTACACTCTCTTTTAAATCTAAAAGTCTTGAAAAAGAGCGTTTGCCTAACATAATATTAGCAATATAAGAAGCTGTCAAAATAGCACACATTATTACAATAACAACTTTATAGTTAAACTTTTTTGGAAAAAAATCATCAAAATCCATAGTAAAAAAGAGCCTATTTAAAAAGCTCTTTTCCTATGTATTCAGTTCCGTATGTGCTTCTGTTTATTTGAAGAAGTCTGTTATACTTAGCCGTTCTTTCACCTCTTGCAGGTGCCCCCGTTTTAATCTGACCTGTATTTAACGCCACTGCAAAATCAGCAATAAAGCTATCTTCACTCTCACCGCTTCTGTGGCTCATAATACATCTATAGCCGTTTCTTTGAGCAAGTCTAACAGTCTGCATAGTCTCGCTTACGCTTCCAATCTGGTTTGGTTTAATTAAAATAGCATTTGCAACTCCAAGGTCAATTCCTTTTTGTAAAAGTTTTTTATTAGTTACAAACAAGTCATCCCCTACAAGTTGCACTCTATCACCAAGTCTCTCAGTTAAAAGTTTCCATCCATCCCAGTCTTCTTCCGCCATTCCGTCTTCAATAGAAACAATAGGATATTTATTTACAAGATTTTCATAATACTCAACAAGTTCCTGAGCGCTAAGTTCTCTGTTTTCCCCTGCAAGTACATATTTTCCGTCTTTATAAAATTCACTGCTTGCAATATCAAGAGCAATTTTAATCTGTTTTCCAGGAATATATCCACTCTCTTCAATCGCCTTTATAATATATTCAATCGGCTCTTCATTGTTTTTAAAGTTTGGTGCAAATCCTCCCTCATCTCCAAGAGCTGTAGGATGTCCGTCTTTTTCAAGAATTTTTTTAAGAGTATGATAAATCTCAGAAGAAGCCCTTAAAGCCACATCAAAATCATCAAACCCTGTTGGCATAATCATATACTCTTGAAAATCAACATCATTATCAGCGTGAGCCCCTCCGTTTATAATATTAAGCATAGGAGTTGGCATAACTAAAGCATTGCTTCCTCCAAGATATCTGTAAAGCGGAAGGTTTAAACTTCTTGCAGCAGCTCTTGCAACCGCCATTGAAACACCTAAAATCGCATTTGCCCCAAGATGACTTTTATTCTCAGTCCCGTCAAGTTCAAGCATAATATTATCAATCTCAGCCTGGTCATAAGGACTAAGCCCTATAAGCTCATTTGCAATAATGCTATTTACATTTTCACAAGCCTTTAAAACACCTTTTCCGTGAAATCTTTTTAGGTCTTTATCTCTAAGCTCAAGCGCTTCATTTATCCCTGTACTTGCCCCGCTTGGAACAATAGCGCTTGCACTTGTTCCATCACTTAATACAACCGTTGCCCTAACTGTCGGATTACCTCTGCTATCAAGTACCTCATCAGCAAAAATATTTTCAATTACCACCATAATTATTCTCCTTTTTCTTCTTTTTCAATTGCATCAATCATATGAGAAAGTTCAACACCTAAAGCCTCTTTTATTTTCTCTTCTATCTCTTTAGCAAGTTCCGGATGCTCTTTTAGGTATGCTTTTGCATTTTCTTTACCCTGACCAAGTTTTGTAGCACCATAACTAAACCAAGCGCCGCTTTTATCAATAATATCAAGTTTAACTCCCCAATCAAGTATCTCACCCTCACGTGAAATACCTTTTCCAAACATAATATCAAACTCGGCTATTCTAAAAGGAGGGGCAACTTTATTTTTTACTACTTTTACTTTCACTCTGTTTCCAACTTCTTTATCGCCTTGTTTTAAAGTCGCGATTCTTCTAACATCAAGCCTAACTGAAGAGTAAAATTTAAGTGCATTACCACCGGTTGTTGTCTCAGGAGAGCCATACCCCATCATTCCGATTTTCATTCTTATTTGATTAATAAACACAACGGTTGTATTCATTTTATGAATTGCCGCTGTTAATTTTCTTAAAGCCTGACTCATAAGCCTTGCCTGAACACCTACTTGAGCATCTCCCATATTTCCTTCAATTTCCGCTTTTGGAGTAAGAGCTGCCACTGAATCAATCACAATAACATCAACAGCCCCGCTTCTTGCAAGAGTTTCTACAATCTCAAGTGCCTGTTCTCCATAATCGGGTTGAGATACAAGCAGATTATCAATATCAACCCCTATATTTTTTGCATAAATCGGATCAAAAGCGTGTTCTGCGTCAATAAATGCGGCAATACCGCCCTGTTTTTGAGCTTCGGCGATAATAGAAAGAGCCAAAGTAGTTTTACCACTGCTTTCTGGTCCATATATTTCAGTAATTCTGCCTTTTGGAATTCCGCCAATCCCAAGAGCAATATCAAGCCCAAAACTTCCAGTTGGAATTGCCTCTATTGGTTCGATTTCTTTTTCAGAAAGTTTAACCAAAGAGCCTTTTCCAAACTGTTTTTCAACTTGCTTTAAGGCAAGTTCAAGTGCTTTTTGTTTTTTTTCATCCATAAAAACCCTTTATGTTAATTTATGTAATTATATCAAAATTTGATATAATTAATTTAAAAACAATCTAAGGCATTACTATGCAGACAATTATAGAAGAAATTTACACCGTTAAAGACTACGAACAGTGGGAAGGAGATTGGGAGCTTATTCAAGGGCGCCCTTATGCAATGGCTCCAGCTCCTTTTAACAAACATCAGTGGATTGCTACAAAAATAGGTTATATATTAAATACTAAACTTAAAAAATGCAAAAAATGTTTTGCGCTGATGGAATCGGAATACAGAATCAATCAAAAAACTGTCCTAAGACCAGATGTAAGTCTAATTTGCGACAAACTTGGAAAATACATAACAAAACCGCCTTTAATAATTTTTGAGGTAATATCAGAATCAAGCAGATTAAGAGATGAAATTTTAAAAAAAGAGATTTACAAAAAACAAAAAGTCCCTTTTTATGTTTTGGTATATCCTGATGGGGAAATTAACATTTTTGATTTAAAAAACGAAAAAGAAATAGACGCTTTTAAAATAGATACTCCTTGTGGGGAAATTGAAATAAATAAAAACGAAATTTTAGAAGAGATAACTTTATAAGAGCGGCAAATGAAAAAGTTGATTAAAAAAATAACAGTTGGTCATTCACCCGATGCCGATGATATTTTTATGTATTATGCAATAAAATTCGGTTGGGTTGGAAACAAAAAATATAATTTTAAAAACACAGCAGAAGATATAGAAACCCTAAATCAAAAAACACTTGCAAATATTTATGATGTAAGTGCTATAAGCTTTGGAGCATATCCTTTTTTAAAAAATGAATATGCCCTTTTAAGAACTGCGATAAGTTTTGGATACGGATACGGACCAAAGCTTGTAAAACTAAAAGGCAAAAAATTAAAACCCAATTTTAAAGTAGCCCTTAGCGGTAAATATACAACAAACGCTTTAATTTTTAAAATCTATTACCCAAAAGCAAGAATTGTTTATAAAAACTTTCTTGAAATTGAAGATGCGGTATTAAGTGGTGAAGTTGATGCTGGGGTTTTGATACATGAGAATATTTTAACTTACGATGATAGACTTGAAGTTGAAAAAGAGCTTTGGGATATATGGGTAGAACTTGCAGGTAAACGCCCTCTTCCTCTTGGTGGGATGGCAATTAGACGCTCAATTCCGCTTATTGATGCAATAGAAATTGAAGAGATTTTAACAAAAGCCGTAGATATTGCCAATAAACATAAAAATCTATTAGCAAAAATGCTGATTGAAAGGAATTTAGTAAGAGTAGATGATAAAACTCTTGATAAATATTTAAGCCTCTATGCAAACGACAAATCGGTAAATTTAGATGAAGAACAGATTGAAGCTATCAATAAATTATATGAGATAGGACATAAAGCAAACCTGATTCCTTGTATGAAGGACATTAGAGAATATATGATACCAAAAGAGTATAAGGAGATAAGGTTTGGAGTTTAAAGAGTGGCTTAAAAAAAACGAAACATCCCTAAAATGCAAACCAAGAACTCAAAGAGCAAGTTATATTGAGTTTTTTGAGGGGGAGTTTAAAGGAGAGAAGGTACCATTTTTTAAAAGAGGGGAAATATATTTTGCCAAATTAACAGACTCTGCAAAAACAAGACCTTTTTTAATTTATCAAAACGACTACCTAAACCGTGCCTGTTTTGAAGGGCTTTATCACACGGTTATAGTTTTGCCTCTTTCCGGTCAGATTTTAGGAGGAGATTACAGGGTTTTTATATCAAAAAGAGACAATATGACACGTGATAGTGAAATTGTAGCAACGGCAATCGGTATAATTTCAACAGGAAAAATAATTTTTAGCAAAGGTTTAGTTACCAGATTAACTGATGAAGAGATGAAAAAAGTGGATTTAGCAGTAAAAAAAGCAACAGGAATGGAAAATGCAGTCTGAAATTATTGCTCTTGCAGTAGCAACTTTAAAACTTGCACTTCTTTTATCTTTACCGGCATTATTAACAGGAATGATTGTCGGGCTTTTGATATCAATCTTTCAAGCAACTACTCAAATTAATGAAATGACTTTAAGCTTTGTACCGAAAATACTAACAATTGCGGTTGTTTTAATTTTAACGCTTCCTTGGATGATGAATGAAATGATTGACTTTACCACATATGTTTTTAAATTAATACCGACGTTTTTAAGATGATTATAGATTTTTCTAAATTCTCATCTATAAAAATAGGACCAAAAATCAGAGTAAAAATAGTAAATGAATATAACTACAACAGTGAAGTTTTAATAGGAAGAGCCACAAACACGCTAATATCACCCTCCCCTCCAAAACTTGCACTGCTTGATGAGAGATATAAATTTATAAAAACCGAAAATGCCTACTTAAGAGTTGGAGCAAAAACAAAAAATCAAAGCCTTTATCACTTTTGCAAAAGAAAAAACATTAAAGGATTTGAGTTTTTAGCCAAACTTCCCGGAACAATTGGAGGAAGTATCAAAATGAACGCAGGGGTAAAAGAGTTTGAAATTTCTAATAATTTAGTTGCAATAAAAACACTAAACGGGTGGATTGAAAAAAAAGATATAACTTTTAGCTATAGATTCAGCAATATAAATGAACCTGTTTTTGAAGCCTTGTTTGAAATAAAAGAAGGGTTTGATTTTGAACTCGACAAAACCTTAAAACTGCTTCGTTCAAACCAGCCAAAAGAAGCAAGCCTTGGAAGTGTTTTTAAAAATCCGAAAAATGATTTTGCAGGAAGATTAATTGAAGCTGTGGGAATGAAAGGTATGAAAAAAGGGGGAATAAAGGTAAGCGAAATACACGCAAATTTTTTTATTAACACAGGAAGCGGCACATTTGAGGATATGATGTTTTTAATAAAAGAAGCAAAAAAAAGAGTCTATAATGAATTTGGAATTCTTTTAGAAGAAGAAATTAAAATTGTTTAAAAATTAATATCTTCTTGAATATCTTTATCTCCCCATTTTTTTATACAAAGCTCCCTTAAAATCGGATGGGTTGTTTTTTTTATGTTCTTACAGTTTATTCTGTAATTTATTATTCTTTTATCTTTAAAAAGAGTTATCCTCATAACGACTTTTGGAGTGGAATAGGTCTCATCTCTTAAAGAATAAGTACCGTCTTTGTTATAACTCCCTTTTATTGTATAATTCCATTTAAATCCTGGAGCTAACTCTTTATTTGGAATATATAAAATATCTCCTAGTTTAAAAGAAGTATTATTTTCTAAATCAAGATAATTTACAGCCAACGATACAGCCTCTTTAACACCGGATGTAAGAGTATAAGACATACTCTCAATAACACTGTGGTACTTCATTCTATAAAAAAGAGGGAATGCTACTGCTGCTAATACCTCTATTATAATAATCACAAAAATTATTTCTATAAAACTAAACCCTTTTCTCATCTTTTTTCCCTTTTTCCCACTTTGAATGTAAAAACGCTAACGCTAAAAGTAAAAGACCAAGAGTCCCTGTAACAACCTCGCTTATATGGAAAAATATTTTTAAAAGCATAATAACCGCTAAAACCCCTATTGCATAATGAGCTCCGTGTTCGAGATACTTATATTCGTCTAAAACCCCCTCTTTTACCATCCAGATAGTAAGACTTCTTACAAACATAGCCCCAATTCCAAGCCCAATCATTATAAGAATGATATTAGGAGTAATAGCAAAAGCTCCAATTACTCCGTCAAAACTGAAACTTGCATCAAGAACTTCTAAATAAATAAGCCCTAAAAGACCGTTTTTTACCCCTTCAGAGCTCAAAGCCTCATTTACACCTTTTAAAATTGAATAACTAAGAAGCCCAAGAAAATAAGCTATTGCTATTTTATAATCTTTTGCATCATAAACAACAATAATACCTATAATTATAGCCACTATTAAAGAGATATTGTTTATTTTTCCAAACTTCTCAGCCGTTTTTTCTATAGGTTTTATCCATCTAATTTCTTTTTCTTCAAACAAAAAATCGCTAAATACCATCCATAAAAAAGCACCACCAAAAGCATAAATCAGTTTTTCTGTGGATAAAAGAACCTCGTGGTATTTCTGAGGCTCAAAAAGCGCAATATGAACAGTCTCATATATCCCCAAATTAGCAGCAATTGCAACTATCAAAATAGGGAAAATAAACCTCATTCCAAACACCGCTATTAAAATACCCCACGTTAAAAACCGCTTTTGCCAAACTTCATCCATACTTTTTAAAATCTTCGCATTAACAACTGCGTTGTCAAAAGAGAGACTAATTTCTAACACAGCCAAAATCGCTGTAAGATATACAGCTTTTAAACCTCCTACTAAAAAAGCAAGTAAAAGACCTATTAGCCCAACAGCAAAAGAAAAACCAAAATATCTCATATATTCCCTTATATTTTAAATAGATTTTCAAGTTTGCTTGTATCTGTTGTTTTCTTTTTTGGTTCTTGAAGTTCGATTTTATATTTTGTAAGCATACTCGCAAGAGTTATATTTACCCCGTTTTTACCGATTGCCTTTGCTTTTTCTTCAGGGTCTACTTCAACATAAGCAATTCCCCTTTTTTCATCAATTTTTACATTTTTAACAATTGCGGGAGACAAAGCTCTTGCCACATAAATTTCAGGTTTGTTTGAATATTCAATCACATCAATGTTTTCTCCGTTTAATTCGTTTGAAATTGCATTGATTCTAACCCCGTTTTTACCGATAATTGTTCCAATCGGTTCAATTTTAGGGTTAAGAGAGCTTACAGCAACTTTGCTTCTCACTCCTGGAATTCTTGCACTTCCGTGAATCTTAATAATCCCATCCCTTACCTCAGGAACCGCGTTTTCTATCAGTTTTTCAAGAAATTTAGGACTTGTTCTGCTAAGTTCGATTGTAATTCCTTTTTTATTATCAAAATGAACATATTTTAAAAGAGCTTTTAAAACATCCCCTACTTCAAACTTTTCACCCTTTATTCTGTTACGTCTTGGAAGAACTCCTCTAACTCCGTCAAGTTCTACCCATGTATTTTCTTCATTATCTACTTTTACAACTTCCCCGCTTACAATGGTATTTAGTTTTGAAATTAGTTTTCTATAGATTTCATTTTCAAGAAGTCGTGTAATTTCGCGTTCAAACTCCCTTTGAAGCGCCATAGCACCGCTTCTTCCAAGCTTAGATAAATCAAGTTCAACTTTTAGTTTATCACCTATTTGCACATTTTCATCAAAATCCCTCGCTTCGTCTAAATAGAGATATTTCTCAGGCTCATCTAAAGCCCTGTCGTCATTTACAACGGTAAAATTTTGATAAATTTTTAAATTATTACCTTCAAGCTCAACATCAACATCAATATCCCCTAATATCTTCTTAGCCGTTTTTATAATCGAACGTCTAAAGGCTTCTTTAACTTCATCAAAATCAAGCCCCTTTTCGTTTGCAACAAGTGATAATAAATCAAGTACCTTTTCCACTTTAATCCTTTCAAGATGTATTAACTTTGTTATAATTTTACACAATTTTTTGATAAAATAATAATAAAAAGGAATTGCATGAAACTGAAACTTATCGGCGCCGATAATGAAGTAATTGAAAAGACTTACGAAGAATTTATCAAAGAGATAAAACCAAACAGTTTTTTTTATTTTCACAGAGACACAAGCTATAAGGATTTAAAAGATTTAATCGATAAACTTGAAGAAGACGGATACTCTGTTTATTTTAGGGAAGTAAAATACGGACTTGACGAGAGTGCTTATATGTATGAACTTCACATCATTTAGGGAAAAGAATGAAAAAACTCTACATTGAAACTTTTGGCTGTCAGATGAATGTAAAAGACTCAGAGCATATAGTTGCAGAACTCTCTGAGTCTTATACGACTACTTCAAATCCAAAAGAAGCTGATTTAATAATACTTAACACCTGTTCTGTAAGGGAAAAACCCGTACAAAAGTTATTTTCTGAACTTGGAGCTCTTTATAAACAAAACCCAAACGCTAGTTTTGGAGTTTGTGGATGTACGGCAAGCCATATGGGAGAAGAGATTATAAAAAGAGCCCCTTATGTAAATTTTGTATTAGGAGCAAGAAACATAAGCCGTATCAAAGAAGTGGTAAATAAAGAAAAAGCTGTAGTTACCGATATTGATTACGATGATACAACTTATGTATTTAAAAATATCCACAAAAACCCTTATAAAGATTTTGTAAATATAATGGTAGGATGTGATAAAAAATGCACCTTTTGCATTGTACCAAAAACAAGAGGACGTGAATTATCAATCCCAATGGATTTAATTTTAAAACAGGTTGAAAGCTTAGCAAATGAGGGAGTAAAAGAGATAACCCTACTTGGACAAAACGTAAATACTTACGGCAAAAGATTTTCTGTGCCTCATCCAAAAGTGGATTTTACAGATTTACTAAGAGAAGTCAGTAAAATTGATGGAATTGAAAGAATACGTTTTACATCCCCTCACCCACTTCACGCTGACGATAAGTTTTTAGATGAGTTTGCAAATAATCCAAAAATATGCAAACATATCCATTTCCCACTTCAAAGTGGAAGTACCAAAATTTTAAAAGATATGAAAAGGGGATATTCTAAAGAGTGGTTTTTAAACAGAACCTCAATTATTAGAGAAATTCCAGACGTTGCAATTTCAACCGATATAATAGTTGGATTTCCGGGTGAGAGTGAAGAAGATTTTAAAGAGACGCTTGAAGTTGTAGAAAAAGTAAAATTTGAACAGATTTTTTCTTTTGTATATTCTCCAAGACCACTCACAGAAGCGGCTGAATTTGAAAACCGGGTACCAAAAGATGTTGCAAAAAAAAGACTTTATAAACTTCAAGAACTACACGCTCAAATTCTCAATGAAATAAGCAAAAATCAGATTGGAAAAATCTATAAAGTTTTAGTAGAAGAGCCCGGAATGGGTAAAAGTGACAACTTTTTTACCGTAAAACTTGACAAAGACCCTAATTTACTTGGTAAAATAGTCGATGTAAAAATAACAGAGGCTAATAAACATACCCTAAAAGGAAAGGTAATATAAAAAAAATATTACTTTTTATACTTTTTGTTTTTATTACAAGCGGGCTTTATTTTTATTTCAACCCGTCATACCGTTTAGCAATTAAGGCAAGATACTATTTTGAAACAGGAGAGTACGACAAAGCTTATAAATTGGCAAAAAAAGCCTATGTTCTAAATCCTTATAACAGAATGGCTTTTACAATAATGACACAAACAGAGATTGCAAAAGAGTGGGAAAACTTTTTAAAAGATTATGAAACATTTATGAAAGAAATTGAAAAAATAGCAAACAAATCTTATATTACAAAAAAAGACAGATTAAGAGTAAAAATAATGCTTGAAATTTTGTTAGATGAATACAAACTTTTAAAACCATCCCTTTTACTGCCAGAAAAATTAAAAAAAGAAGCACAGGAAAAATACAAAAAAATAAGAGAGCTATATGAAAAACTTTTTACAAAAAGAAGCGGTTAAATTTTTAGATTATCTTAAAAAAACAAATTCGCCTCAAACACACAGAACTTATGAAAATGTTTTAAAAGAGGCGATAAACCATATTGAAATAGAAGGCAATATTATTGACATTACGCCTTACAGGCTAAAAATAGCACATCTTAGTAAAAAGACAATTGCAAAAAAAATATCTGTCCTTAGAAGTTTTTTTGAATATTTAAAAACACAGGGGTTTAAATATAAAATTATAGGTGATGAGCATATCAAAGTTCCAAAAACCCTTCCAAAACCTGTAAGCTTAAATCATATAAAAGAAGCTTTAAAACAGGCTAATATGGATGAATATTTAGCCATTATGGTAATATTTTCCTTAGGACTTAGAATCAGTGAGGCAAGAAATTTAAAATTAAAAGACATAAAAGAAGAATGGGTAGAGGTAAAAGGAAAAGGAGATAAAACACGTTATATCCCTCTTCATCCGAAATTAAAAGAATTTATAAAAAAATATCTTGAACTCAACCCTAAAAAAGAGTATCTTTTTGAAACTAACGGCAAACAGATGAGTGATAATCAGCTTAGGTATTTAATTCAAAAAGCGTTTAAAAAAATAGGAATTCACGTAACCCCTCATCAGCTAAGACACTCCTTTGCCACTTTAATGCTTGATAAAGGCGCACGAATTACAGACGTAAGCGAACTTTTAGGACACGAATTTATTTCAACAACCCAGATTTATACAAAACTTAGCAATTCATTAAAATTAAAAAATTACCTAAAAGCACATCCGCTATGTTTTTAGAAAAATTTATAAAAAGAGATTTTATCTCTTTTTATAAAGACAAAAAATATTTTCTTTTAATACAGACTTTAAAAAACAAAAAAATAATTTCAGAAGAAAGAAAAGAATTTGAAGAAAAAAAAGAGCTAGAAAAATTCATAAAAGAAAAAATAACCCAAAATCCGCAAACATATACATCAACTATCCTTTTTACATTAAACCAGGGAGTAATAGAGAGCTGCAATAAAAAAGAGTATTTAAAAAAAGATATAGATTATGAAAATGTAAAGATTGTATGTATTGATAATAAATACTCTTTTTATGCTTCTGTTTATGACATAATCAGACTCCAAGAAGAATACAGGTTTGAAATAGATTTTATTTATTCGGTATTTGCAGTAATAGATTATTTAGCAAAAGAGAGAAAAAACATAATTTATGTCTTAGTTTTTAAAAGTTATATAATCCTATTAACTTATGAAAACTTTATTCCTAAATACAGCGATATAAAAGAGATTGAAGAAAAAGATGAAATTGATGAAATAGAAGAAATTGACGATTTAGACTTAATAGATGATTCATTAGATTCTTCAATAGAGAATATTGAAGATATTGATGAAATTGAAGAAATTGAAAACATTGAAGAAAAATTAAACAACCTTACAACAGGAATAGAAGTTGAAATTTTAAATTTTATAAAAACATCTCTAAAAGAGTATTATAAAAATTACAGCAATGAATTTATAGAAAAAATTATAATTTTAGACACCGCAGGAATTGATGTAGCTATTACAAATTTAATTGAAGATGAAATATTAATTCCGGCAGAATATCAAAACCCGGACATTTTACAAATTATAAATAGGTTGTCAATTGAGAGTATATAGTTTTAAAATACCGAAAAAAAAACCGATATTTAAAGAAGATACAAAACTATGGCTTATTTTTATTGCCATTTCATTACTACTTTATATAAGTTTTAGCCTTTTTTTGACATTTAAAGCATATATTTTAAAAAAAGAAACAAAAGAATTAAATAAAAAAGCATATGAACTCAAATTAAAAACAATGCAGTTAAATGAAGAAAAAGAGTTTATTTATATTCAAAAAAGTGTTTTTGAAAATATAATGATAAAAAACGACCTTACAAAACAGCAGATAAAAAATCTTCTTGATTTAATACCAGACCCTATTACATTAGAAAAATTTTATATAGATAAAAATAAATTAACAATATACGGCATAACCCCTACAAAAGATGTATATAACCTTTTAATGCTTCCTCCCCTTGAATCAATTTTTGAAAAAACTGTTACCACATTTTATAAACTCCCAAACGGATGGTATAGGTTTAAATCTCAAAACTATATTCAAAGTGAAGAAAATGAAACTTATTAAAAAAATAAAAATCCCAAGAGTATATATTTACGGAATTGATGTTATAAAAAATTTTCTTTTTTTCACCCTTTACATAATCATTACACTTATTACAATAGCTTTTATAATAGCTCCTTCTATTAAGACATTTAAAAAAAATCAAGCCCTTTACTTTGAAACTAAACAAAACTATTTATACATAAAAACACAATACAATCAAACCTTAAAAGAATTAAATGAGCTCAAAAAACAAAATACTCATATTCTTACAGCTTTTAGGCGCGAATTTGACATTCAAAATTTTAAAAAATTTGCATCTTCATTTATGCAAATAGAAAAAATAAAAAAAGACAAAACCTCTGTTTATAAACAGAACTTTATAAAAACAATTTACTATATAAACGCAAACATAAAATCACCGCAGGACTTTTACAATTTTGCAGACGCATTAAAAAAATACAAATACGTAATAAGGGTCTATTTTCCTATTGACTTTGAAAAAAACAAAAACTCAATTGAGCTAAAACTAAAAATAGAACATTACCGCCTTAAAAACCTAAACGCATTAAAAGCAGAAGAAAAAGCCCACTGAAAATTATAGCCCCCAAGTTCCCCTGTCACATTCAACACTTCCCCTATAAAAAAAATATTTGGATTTATTTTGCTTCTCATAAACTCATCAATTTCATCGGTATCAACCCCTCCCTTGCTAACCTCAGCCCTCTCAAAGCCAAACATTCCTGCTGGAGCAAACTCATAAGAGTTTAAAAGTCTTAATTTGTTAATCTCTTCTTTTTTTAAAAATTTAACTCTTTTATCCTCAAGCCCTATAACATTCAAAAACTCTTTTGCAAACCTCTTTGGCAAAGGAAGCTGGGTTGAGATTTGTTTGTTTGGATTTTTTAAAAAATTTGAAACATCTTTTCTTAAAAAATCTATTTTTATCTTTCCTCTCTCCCACCATAAAGACGCATTTAAAATAGCAGGTCCTGTAATACCCCTGTGAGAAAAAAGAATATTTTGAGAAAATTTTTTATTCCCAACATAAACATCTGCAAAAATAGAAATTCCACTAAGTTTCTTAAACCACTCTTCCTGTTTTTGAACCGTAAGCCCTACAAGAGCTGGTTTAAAAGGAATAACATTATGTCCAAGCGATTTTGCTATTTTTATTCCTATATCACTCGCACCAAGACTTTTAAAACTGACCCCTCCGGTTGCCACTACAATATTTTTTGCCCTAAATTCCCCTTTGTCAGTTATTACCCTGTTTTCTTTTATTTCTAAAATTTCAGTGTTTAAAGAAACATTTTTTACATTTTTTTTAAAAAAATTCAATAAAACATCAGAAGAATCAAAAAAATATTGATTCGGCTTTAGCTCTTTTACTTTTAAGTTATTTTTCTTAAGCCAGTTTAAAAGGTTTTTATTATTAAAATGCTTAAAGACTCTTAATATAAATTCGCTCTTCCCTTTATAATGCTCAGGAGTTAAAATTTTGTTAGTAATGTTACATTTCCCTCCTCCGCTTACTTTTATCTTTTTGCCTATTTGAGAGTTATGTTCTATTAAAAGATAATTTTTTTTAAGCTGTGCAGCCAAAAAAAGACCGCTTGCGCCAGCCCCTAAAATTATAGTATCATACATTTTTAACCTTTTTTAAAATTATACAAAAGGAGAAAGATGAAAAGAAGAATCTATTACGCAGACACAGATGCAGGAGGAATTGTATATCACCCAAGATATTTGGCCTTTTGCGAAGAGGCAAGAAGCGAGATATTTTTTAAGAGCGGAATTACATTTGATGAAAGTTTTTATGTGGTAAAAGAGATAAACGCTAAATTTTTAAAACCTGCAAGTCTTGGAGATGTTATTGATATAAAAACAGCTATCACATCAATAAAAAGAACATATATTATATTACTACAGGAAATCTATTTAGAAGATAAAAAAATTTTTGAAGCAGAAATTACATTAGTACATCTAAAAAACAACAAACCTGCAAAAATTCCCCTAAAACATTTAGAAGTTATTAATGAATACAAAATATAAAGGAAAAAAAGCCGAAGAAAAAGCTGTAAAATTTTTAGAAAAAAACGGCTTTAAAATAGTAGAAAAAAACTTTTACTGCAAAAACGGAGAAATAGACATCATTGCGTATAAAAATGATGTTTTTCATTTTATAGAAGTAAAAAGCGGAAAAACATTTGAACCCATATACAATATTACATACAAAAAACTAAGTAAAATTATAAAATGTGCTTATTTTTATATTCAAAAAAACAATATCCATTCAGCTTTTTGTATAGATGCAATTATTATAAAAAAAGAGATTGAATTTATAGAAAATATAACAATATAAAAATAAAAAGGAGAAAGGATGAAAAAGGGGGTAGTGAAATTATATATGTAAAACATTAATCTAACATTAACTTTACTGAGATTTTACAAAAATCTTACAATTTAATATTTTCCCTTGGTTTTCCTAAATAAAACCCTTGAAAATAATCAACCCCTATTTTTTGACACTCAACAAAAACATCTTTTGAATGAACATACTCTGCAATTGTTTTGATATTGCTTTTTTTTGCAAAATCCACAATAGTTTCAACTATAAGCCTTGAATTTTTGTCCCTATCAATATTTTTAACCAGACTTCCGTCTATTTTTAAATAATCAATATTAAGTTTTAACACCCTGCTGAAATTAGAATATCCGCTGCCAAAATCGTCAATTGCAAATCTGATTCCGTATTGATGCATATCTTTTATAAAGTCCTGCAGCAAATCATAACTTACAATTTCACTCTCAAGTATTTCAAATGTTATTCTTTTTGAAATATTTTTATCAGTAAAATTTTCTTGTATAAGGTTTAATATATCTTTATTCATTATATCTTCAATAGAGAGATTAACGCTTAAACTAACAGGATGTTTTTTTAAAACTTTTAAGGCCGAATCAAGCATAATATAAGTTATTTTATGATACATTTTGTTTTCTTTTAAAATTTTTAAATATGGATAAATACTTTTTATTTTATCTCCTATTCTAACCTTACATAAAACTTCATATTTAACTATATTCTTATCTTTATCTACTATGGGCTGGAAATAAGGAATTATATTCCCTTTTTCAATAGCCTCTTTTATCTCTTTTGATTTTTTAATGTTATCAAAAATAATATCTCCCATAACCTCTTTATAAATACCTATTTTATCTTTTACATCTGTTTTGATATGTTTTAGGGCTAAATCCGCATTTTCTAAATAAGGCTTTGAAAAAGCAATCCCGGCACTAAGAGTTACATTTATATCACCTTCTTTTATTTTTATCTTTTTATCTTCAACTTCTAAAATAGCCCTTTTTGCCAAATCTTCAATATAGTTTTTATCTTCAGAATTTACAATTACAGCAAAATCATCAGCCCCTATTCTATAAACTTCTAAATTTCTCTCTTTAAAAAATCTATTTAATATATCAGATACATTTTTTAACACCTTATCACCGACTAAAACTCCAAAAATATCATTTATATTTTTAAACTTATCAATATTAAAAATAATAACCCCGCCTTTTTTAATCTTTTTAATATCACTGTTAAACTTATACCGGTTAGATAAAGAAGTTAAAGTATCTTTTTGCAGCAAAAGCGATATCTTAAAAATCTTGTCATTTAAAATATTAATTAAGATAATAAGTAGAATAATTAAAAAGCCTATAAAAACAGACAAAACATAAGAGAGAAATTTAAAAAACCTCACATCCTGTTTAACCACCTCCATAAAAGACGATATAGAAAAATCTAAATATTTAGTCGTCGGATAATTTATTATATTTTTTAAATACTCCTGATATTTTGGAAAATATTTTAAAAAAACCTCTAAATTGAGAAAAAAAGCCCTGTTATATCTGTTAGATGAATTTTTAAACTCTTTAACTTTTTCTAATTCAATTGACTTAATTAAATCTGTATCTAAAGCAGATTTTGCCAAAAATATCGAAGATAAAATATTAAAAACCACTTTAGAGTTATTTTTATCAAAGTCCATAGCCTTTAAAGAGTTAGCTAAATAAATCAAAGAGTTTTTAAGAGGGAAACTAAACCTCAAGAACTCAAAAATCATCTCCTCTTTTTTTGAAAAAACTTTTTTATATTCTTGAAAATAAGAATAAGAAATTTTAAAATGGGTTTTGTAAAACTCCATTTTATCAATCTCTTTTATAAGCTTTCTTATTTTTTGAATCTCTTCTGTTACAATATCATTATCATAAAAAAGATAAAGACTGCTGTAAAGTATTTTATAATTAAGTCTGTTTTCAGCATTTTCAAGCAGATTTAGCTTATATAAAATTTTATTACTATTTACAAAATAATTTCTAGCAAACATACTAAATATCAACACAGAAACTATCACAACAGCTCCGACAAATAAAACAGCAATAATATATATATTAAACTTATTTTTCCTCTTCATACTCTCCTCTTAAAATCAAAGGCGTTTTTCCAGTTAATGTTTTTAAAAATTTTTCAATATATAAAACATCTTCTTTTGGAATTTCAATTCCTAAATTATATTTTCCCATAAGCTCTATTGCCTTTTTTAAAGTTTTTACACTCCCGTCGTGAAAATAAGGGGCAGTTAAAGCTATATTTCTTAAAGTAGGAACTTTATAAACATACCTATCGCTTTTTTTATGTGTTACTTTATATCTGTCATTACCTTCGGTAATATTTATATCTTTTATAAAAATACCTAGTTTTTGAAAAGAGTTACTTCCTAAGTTTTTGCCGTTATGACACGTAATACATCCATATACCTTAAAAAGATAATAACCTTTTTTTTCATCTTCATTTAAGGCTTTTTTATCTCCTTTTAAATATCTATCAAATCTACAATCCAATGTAACAAGCGCTTTTTCAAATTCCGCTATGCTCTGATAAATCAAATCTGCTTTAATATAATTAACCCCATAAACTTTTTTAAAAAGAGCTTTATATTTTTCAATACTATTTATCTTCTTTTCCAAAACATCATCACTCATTCCCATTTCATTAAAATCGTGGGCTGCCATTATAGCCTGTTGTTTTAAATCGTTAGCCCTTCCGTTCCAAAACTGCCTGCAGTTAAAAACAGCATTATAAACACTCGGAGAATTCATAGGTTTATCGATTCTTCCAAAAACACCTATCGAAAACCTTTTATTATCCGCCCCGCTAAAAGAGGGAGAATGGCAAGAAGCACATGAGATTTTATTATCCGCTGACAAAACAGGGTCAAAAAAAAGCATTTTTCCAAGAAGTGCCTGCTGTTTATTATAAGAGACAGGAACTAAAGGTGTTATGGGAGAAGCAAACAACAAAACAGAAAAAAAAAACAATAATTTTTTCATTATATGTCCTTGTTGCTAATATAATAACAATTAACTCTTTTTAATTTTTCTTCAAAATCAATCTTTTCAAAATCAAGCTCATCTTTAGAAGCAATTGTTCCTTTTCTTATGTTTTCATAAGGGTGTGTATAAAGATTAAAACCAAGCTCATAAAGGGCACACCTAACAGGCGTTGCTACTGAATATGTTGTAATAACCCCTTTTTTATTTAATATTCTCTCAATTTCTTCAAAATACTCTAAACTCCAAAGCTCAGGGTTTACCTTTGGAGAAAAGGCATCCTGATAAACAATATCTACACTTTTTAAATTTTTTATATATTTCCTTGCATCCATAATTTTAACTTCAACCTCAACAAATTCATCTTTATAAAAAAAATACGTGCTTATAGAGTTAATTATATGTTTTAGTTTTTCAAACTCTTTTGGATAAGGAAAATCTTTTAAACTCCTTATAAGATTTTCATCAAGCTCAGGAGAGAAAATTTTAAGCCTTACATTCTTAGGTCTGTTTAATATACTAAGAAGAGTGTTGTATCCAAGCCCGTAACAGATATCGAGTATTCTAATCTCCCCGCCAAAATAACTGTTTTTTTTAGCCACTTCAAAAGCTGGATATATGTGTTTATAAAGGCTCTCAACCACAGCCCCTTCACTTGAATGATAACATTCGTTATATTTTTGACTTTTTAGGGTAAATGAACCGTCTTTTGTTTTAATCATAAAATCTCCTCTATAACGAGCTGAATTTCATTGTTATATGAATTTTCGCTAATTGAAAACTTAAATGTCATAACATTATCAAACTCACCGTCATACCTGAAAATAACAGCAGGCAAAAAATAACCTTTTTGAGATAAAACCAGCTTATAATGATTGTCTTTTAAATTCTGAATATGTTCAACCTTAGCAGTTGCAATAAACTTCGGCTTTGGATTACCTTCGCCATACGGTTCAAAACTTTTAATAATTTCTAAAAGCTTATAATCAATTTCACTAAAGGCAATTTCTCCTAATACAAAATCCTTTATAAAAAAATCCTCTTTTTTATATTTCAATACCCTTTTATTAAGCATTTCTTTTAATTTTTCCAAATTTTCAGCTCTTATACTGAGTCCGCAGGCCATTTTATGCCCGCCAAACCCCTCAAGCAGCTCCTCACACCCTTTGACAAGCTCAAAAATATCAATATTTCCAAGACTTCTGCCGCTTCCTTTTAATATTTTATCTTTTTGAGAAAAAACAATAGCCGGTTTTTTATATTTATGAACAAGCCTGCTGGCAATTATTCCAATAACCCCCTCATTATAATCCCCGCTTATAACAATAAAATCATCATTCCCGACTTCTATAGACTCTAAAATCTCTTTTTCAATCTCTTTTCTTTGATTATTGATTCTGTCAAGCTCTAAAAAAAGCATAAAAGCCTCTTCATCATCTTCGCTTACTAAAAAATCAAAAGCTATCTTGGCATTTTCAATCCTCCCTGCAGCATTTAACCTTGGAGCCACCAAAAAAGCAATATCTTCACTTTTAAGCTCTTTTTGAAAGAATTTTTTTATAGCCCTGCTAAAAGGTTTTGTGGCTTTATTCAATCTCTTAAGTCCCATATTAACAAGGGTTCTGTTCATATGCGTAAGAGGCATTACATCAGCAATAATCGCAATTGCTAAAATATCTAAAAACTCCCTTAAATCAATATTCAGTTTAAAATCAGCCTTTATTGCGGCACACAAATACCAGCTAACCTCAGCCCCGCAAATTTCTTTAAAAGGAAAATCTGAAGATGTCTTAGGATTAACAATCACAGCATCAGGAAGAGTGTCTAAAGGAGTGTGGTGGTCTGTAATTATAAGCTCAATGCCTCTTTGTTTGCAAATTTTTGCCGCTTCAACAGAACTTATTCCGTTATCCACGGTTATAATCAAATCAGTATCAATTTTTTCTAAAAGTTTTGGCGTTAAACCGTATCCGTCTTCAAACCTATCAGGAATTACCACCTCAAAATTGTTATAAAACTTTTTAAAAAAAAGATGCATTATAGCCGCACTGCTTACCCCATCTACATCATAATCCCCTACAATTGTTATTTTTTTTCTTTCTTTAACAGCCTTAGAAATTTTAAAAACAGCTTCGTCTATGTTTGAAAGAAGAGAAAAATGAGGAATATTTAAAGAGTTTATCTCCTCAATTCTGTTTGAGAGAATTTCTTTTATTTTTTCTTTTGTAAGCATTATTTATTTTTATAAGCATTCTCAACAAACGACATAATAACTCTGTTTGGCGTTTTTAATTTGTTTGTAAATTCAGGGTGAAACTGAACTCCAACAAACCAAGGATGGTCTTTAAGTTCCACAGCTTCAATAAGCCCCTCTTTGCTTTTACCACTTATAATCATTCCATTTTCTTCTAAGGCTTTTTCATAAGCAGAATTTACCTCATATCTGTGGCGGTGTCTTTCAATTACTTTATCTGTTTTATATGCTTCATAAAGCTTTGTGTCAGGTTTTATTAAGCACTCATACCCTCCAAGTCTCATAGTTCCGCCAAGAGGGGATTTATGGGTTCTAATCTGTTTTTGTCCGCTAGCGTCAATAAACTCGTCAATTAAATAGACAACAGGCTCAGAGGTATCAGGGTCAAACTCCTGAGAATTTGCATATTTAAGCCCTAAAACATTTCTTGCAAACTCAATTACTGCAAGCTGCATACCAAGACAGATTCCAAGATAAGGAACTCTGTTTTCCCTTGCATATCTAATAGCTTTTAGCTTTCCTTCAACTCCCCTCTCACCAAATCCGCCAGGAACTAAAATACCGCTTACTTCACTAAATACCTCTTTTAACTCTTCATCATTCATTTTTTCTATTTTTTCGCTATCAACCCACTCTATATTTACTTTCATATCAAGATGGGCACCACTGTGAATAAGTGCTTCTATTAATGATTTATAAGACTCTTTAAGTTGCAGATATTTTCCTACAAATGCTATTTTTACCTCTTTTTGAGGGGAAATTATTTTTTTAACAAGATAATTCCATTCGCTCATATCAGGATGAAGCTCTCCTAAATCAAGCTGTCTTGCAATAGGTTTTAAAATGTCCTGATTTAAAAAATTAAGAGGAACCTGATAAACTGTCGGGGCATCAACTGCCTCTATGACCGCATCTCTTTCAACATCACAAGAGTCTGCTAGTTTTTCTTTTAGTGATTTTGGAAGAGGTTTTTCCGTTCTTGCAACAATCATATGAGGAGTAATACCGATACGTCTAAGTTCCTGAACGCTGTGCTGAGTCGGTTTTGTTTTCAATTCCCCTGCAGCTTTTATATAAGGAATTAACGTAACATGCACAAACATTGCATTGTTTTTACCAACTTCGTGCTTAATTTGTCTAACCGCTTCTAAAAACGGAAGTCCCTCAATATCCCCAACGGTTCCTCCAAGTTCTACTACCACAATATCCACATCTTTAGCTACATCTTTTATTCTTTTTTTAATTTCGTCTGTAATATGTGGAATAATCTGAACAGTCTTTCCAAGATAATCCCCTCGACGCTCTTTTTCAATAACACTTAAATAAATCTGTCCTGTTGTAAAGTTGTTTTTTTTGCCAAGGTTTTTATTTAAAAATCTCTCATAATTCCCGATATCAAGATCTGTCTCAGCCCCGTCTTCCGTAACAAACACCTCTCCGTGTTCAAAAGGAGACATAGTTCCTGGGTCTACGTTGATATAAGGGTCTATTTTTACCATAGAGACTTTAAAACCGCTATGCTGTAAAAGAGTTGCAATAGAAGCTGAGGTTATACCTTTTCCAAGAGAGCTTAAAACACCACCCGTCACAAAAATATATTTTGTCATTAATGCCCTTTTTTATTGAAATTATATCATTTTAAAGCATTAATTTCCTCATCAAAATAACTCGGAAGCGTATCATAAGGATTTGGCAGTGTATCGTCTGTTATGTAAATATAACGGCAGTGATACTTATTTACAATTTTTATCATTTCATCTTTTGTTACCCCATAAACGATAATAGAGCTTTTATCAATATATGTTTTACACAAATTTTCATCTAATTCACTAAGATTGCTTTCATAAACAACTATATTATCAGCTATACTGAAATAGGCTGCATTTGGCTGGGTTCCTGGATTTAAAACTATATAAAAATCACCTTTTGATTTAATATAATCTCTTAGCTCTTCATAATAAGAGAGTTTATCAACCCCCGTGGCAGCCTCATCAACAAAAAAACCTTTAATCTGAGGATAAAAAGAGAGCCAGGTATCAATATCATCCTTAACTTCACTAATATCCCTACTGCCCCATTTTGTATATACATATCCAACCGGTTTTTTGCCTTTACTAACCAAAGCTTTTATAAAATTTACATAATTATCATCAACACTGCTTCCAGGTCCGTTTGAGGGATTTATAATCGCTATTTCGTCAATATCAGCATCCACAACCCTGTCCCATTCCGAAAGATTGTAAAAATATACAGGAACTATAAGTCCTCTTGTCTCTTTTTCACTTATACTATTTCCACCACACCCTAATACAAAAATTATCCCTATAAAAAGGAAAAGTTTTTTCATAGTTTTACCTTTTTAGATATTATTTTATCAAAATTTATGTTAAAATTGCATTTGCAAAAAAATAATGAAAGGTGGTGAGAGCAGTGCCAGGAATCGTAGTACATCCGGGAGAAGATTTTGAAACTGCTTACAGAAAGTTTAAAAGACAAGTAGATAGAAACTTAATTGTAGTTGAGGTTAGAAAAAGAAGATTTTACGAACCTCCAAGTGAAAGACGCAAAAAAGAGAAAATCGCTACTCGTAAAAAAATACTTAGAAAACTTTGGATGCTTAGAAGATTCGAAAGCAGATTATAATCTGCTTTTCTTCTTTATTTTTAAATTAAAAGGGTCAAACTTTTAAGATTAACCCTCACACTTTTTAAATTCAACCCTTGGCATAATTTTTAAATCTTTATAATTTACAAACATTTTCTTTTTATACATTTCAACTCCGGCCCGCGCAATCATAGCGGCATTATCAGAAGTAAATTTCATATCAGGATATAACAAATTAAATCCAAATTCACGTGAGAGTTTTTCAAACTCGCTTCTTAAAACTAAATTTGCACTTGCACCCCCTACTATAGCAAAATTTTTTGGTCTAAATTTTCTAATAGCCCTTTTGCTCATAAAAACAAGATGTTCAATTGCTTTTTTTTGAAAAGAAGCTGCAATATCTTCAGAAGTATATTTTTGTGATTCAATTGCCAAACGCACAGCATTTTTTATACCCGAATAACTAAATTTTATATCAGGAGAATTCTTAAGAGGCAAAGGCAGCGTAACAGTGCATTTTCCTTTTTTTGCAAGATTTTCAATCAAAGGGCCTCCGGGATACCCGAGCCCAAGCATTTTTGCCACTTTATCAAAACTCTCTCCAAAACTGTCATCAAGAGTGGTTGCAATCTCACAAACATCATCAATTCCGTTAAAATTTAAAAGCTTTGTATGCCCTCCGCTGACAAGTAAAACCATCATAGATTTAATTTCCTCTTTTCCTATAAAAAGAGAATAAATATGCCCTACTAAATGATTTACAGCAATTAATGGCAGATTAAGAGCAATACTCAAAGCCTTAGCCATAATAACCCCCTCTTGCAGAGTAACACTAAGACCGGGGGCGTTTGTTACGGCTACAGCTTTAAGGTGTGGAAAAAATTTTTTAGTCTCTTTCAAAATTTTAGGCAAAGCCTCTGCATGAAGTCTGCTTGCAAGCTCAGGCACAACACCCCCGTATTTTGAATGCTCAAGCTCTTGGGATATTTTTTTATGAAACAAAAGCTCTTTTGAAGAAATATCTATTACAGCAATACTGCTATCATCACAGCTACTCTCAATGGCTAAAATCATTTTTTGCCTTTTTATTGAAATTTTAACATTAAATTAGGTATTTATGTTATATAATAAAAAATATATAACTTAAAGGAGTTTAAATGAAAGTGTTACTTGTAGAAGATGATAAAAAACTCGCTAAAAACATTGAAGAAGGACTCAAAAAACAAAACTTTAGGGTTGATGTTGCAAAAGACGGGGAAGAAGGGCTTTATCTTGCAAAAAACAACAAATATGATGTCTTAATAATTGACTGGATGCTGCCAAAGCTTAGCGGTACAGAGCTTATTAAAAAACTAAGAGAAGAGAATATCCATACACCTGCTTTGATTTTAACTGCAAAAAGCGATATTGAAGACAAAGTGGAAGGACTTAGCATTGCAGACGATTATTTAACAAAACCTTTTGATTTTAATGAACTTATCGCAAGATTAAAAGCACTTTTTAGAAGAAGCAAAAAATTACCCGAAAATATAATTAGAGTTGGTGATTTAGAAATGAACCTTGATACTAAGGAAGTAAAAAGAGCAGGAAAACCAATTGAACTTATGGCAAAGCAGTTTGAGCTTTTAAAGCTTTTGATGATTAATAAAAATAAAATAGTAACTCCTGAGATGATTGAAGAAAATTTATGGGAGATGAATGAAGAGAGGCACTCAAACGTAATTACGGCACACATATCTTATATAAGAAAAAAAATAGACAAAGGTTTTGATAAAAAACTGATTAAAACCATAAGAGGAATGGGCTATAAAATAAGCGATGAATAATTTAAGAAACGAGCTTTTTTATAAATATGCCTTAGTTGTCTTTTTAATTATTGCCTTTTTTGAAGGCACTTTAATGTTTGGACTTATAAAGTCTTTTAATACTCACCTAAAAGACAAACTTGTAATTGCCGCAAGTGAAATAGACCCTAAACACTGGAATACTAAAAAACTTTATCAAATTCAGCACCATTACAAAATTTTTCCTCTTTTTATCACTATCGAAAAAACTCCAGATTTTCAAAAAGAAAAAGAGGGCTTTTCAACAGAAATTATGTTTACCCCGATAAAAAAAGAAAAAGTTTTAACCTATACAAAAATAAAAGATGGATATGTTATAAAAATATCCACCCTTTATTCCACAAACGACGATAAAATTGAAATCATAAAATTCATCTCAATAATTATCTCTTTTATAATTTACCTTATAGTTTTATTAGTAGGATATAAATTTATAGACACTATTGCAAACCAGATCGAAATGAGTTTTAAAAAGCTAAAAATGTTTAACTCAAACGTTTCACACGAATTAAAAACCCCCCTTGCCATTATGAAAAGCGAAATTGAAGTAGCCTTAATGAATAAAAAATGCGACGAAAAACTTTTAAAATCCCTTCTTGATGAGATAAATTACATAAATGACATAACAGAAAAACTTCTATTTTTGACAAAAGAGTATAAAAATATAAAAAAAACTCCTATAGATTTAGAAGAACTTTTGTTTGAAATAGTAGAAAAATACGAAAACAAAATAGAATTCAGACTCGATTTTGGAGAAGATGAATATGAAATTTTAGGAGATAAAACCCTTTTAAAAATTGCCATCAGCAATATTATAGAAAATTCAATAAAATACGGGGCAAGCTATATTAACATAATTCTTAATAAACAAAAAAACAAAATTATTCTTAAAATTAAAGACAATGGAATAGGAATTCCAAAAGAAAAACTCCCTTTTATTTTTGATGAATTCTATAGAGCCGATGAATCCCACAACAAAAACATTAAAGGTTTTGGACTTGGACTTAGCATTGTAAAAAATATTTTAACTCTTCACGGAGCAAAAATAAAAGTAAAAAGCCAGGGAGGAGTTGAGTTTATTATTGAATTTCCTTCACTACCTCAGCAAAACTTCTGATTTTTTTATACATCTATTATAATTACAAATCTCAAACCCTTCTTCTTTTTTAAAAATTTCATTTTTCTTCCTTTACTCCAAAAAGGATAAATTTTATCTAATTTTTGATATAATGTATAAAAAAGGTAAAAAATGAAAGCTCTTTTTTATCACGAACAGACAAAACACCACCCAACCCGTTTTGCAAAGTCGCCCAGATATCTTGATTGGAAAAACCAGCCAAATCCTTATAAAAGCTACTATAAAGCAAAAAAAATCCCTCTTAAAATATCAAATCCAAAAAAACTTCCCTATGAAAAGCTCTATTTAAAAAACGAACCTAAAAAAATGGATTTTAATTCTATTTCTCAGTTTTTTGAATACTCTTTAGCACTCAGTGCAATAAAAGAGTATCTTAATTCAAGATGGGCTGTAAGAATTAATCCATCAAGCGGAAATCTTCATCCCGAAGAAGCCTACATAATATGGAAAAATGGGGTATATCATTTTAACATAAAAGAATTCTCTTTAGAAGAGATAGTAAAAAGTGAGAATATGTTAGTTGAAAATGGAATGGTTTTTGTATTAACTTCAATCCCTTTAAGAGAATCATGGAAATACGGAGAAAGGGCTCTTAGATACTGTCTGCTCGATTCAGGTCACGCAATAGCCGCTGCAAGATTTTCATCAAATTTGCTTGGCTGGAAAATGGAATATATCAGTGAGTATAAAGACTCCGAACTTGAAAAACTAATAGGTCTTGATAAGCCAAACTTTTATAAAAATGAAGATGAAATTTTTGAAGCAGCCTTTTATATTTACACAGACAAAAAACCCAAAATAAACTTCAAAGAGTTTGAAAATCTTGAATTTTTACTTGAGCATTCCCCTTTAGCCAAAGAAAAAGTAAGATGGGATATCATTTACGAAAGTGCAAAAGCCCTAAAAAGAGAAAAACTCTTTAAAACAAAACTAAAAAACAGCTCTGTTAAATTTTTTCCATCACCTTTTAACGCTTTTGAAATTATAAAAAACAGAAGAAGTGCTCTTGGATTTAAGGAGAGATTTATAAAAAAAGAGGAATTTTTGGATATTTTAGATAAAACCCTTCCAAGAAACCTACCGCCTTTTGATACCAAAACAACATTAAACAAAATAAACTTTGTTGTTTTTATAAACAGAATCGACGGGATTGAAAGCGGAATATATTTTTTTGACAGGGAAAAAGAAAAACTTTTACTAATAGAAAAAGGAGATTTCAGTGAAGCCGCAAAATTTATAAACTGCAACCAGGATTTAGGAAAAGAGGGCGCTTTTAGCATATCAATGGTAATTAATAAAAAAGAGATAAAAGAGGATTTTTATTATAAACTTGCAATGTTTGAAGCAGGAATTATAGGTCAGGTTTTGTATCTTGAAGCTGAGGCTAAAAATCTAAGAGGATGCGGCATTGGATGTTTTTTTGATGACTTGATAAGTATTGATATTTTAAACAATCCAGATATTTTAACACTTTACGGTTTTAGTATAGGAGAGCCTTTAGTAGATGAAAGAATAATACCCATTAAGGCAAATGAAAGTTTTTTACTTTAATCAGGCAGGTTAATTAACCGCCTGATATCTGTCAAGCTCTCTTTGAACTTTTTCCATTTCCTGTTTGATTTTTTTAATATATTTTTGAACTCTTTGTTCGTGAAGAAGTTTTTTCTCTTCAAGCTCTTCTTCTTTTACAACCAAATCATTCTCTTCTCTTACAAGCTTATCATACTCTTCTTTAAGTTCTTCTATTCTTTTTTTTCTCTCTTCAAGCTCTTTTAAAAGTCTTTGTCTGTCTCTTTCAAGCATTTCAATTTCTCTGTCCGTTTCTGCTTCAAGAGTTTTTTGCATAATTCTTTTTAAATGGTTTTTAATATCTTTAATTCTTGCTTCGTGTTCTTTAATTTCTCTCGTAATTGACAAAAGTAAAGTTTCAATTTCCTGAAGTCTATTTTTAATAGGTTCAAGCTGAGATACTATTTCAGCAAGTTTTTTCTTTTCTTTTTCCAGCGCTTTTGTAAGTTTTTTTACAACCCCGCTTAATTCTTCTACAAATACTTCCATAACTCCTCCTTAAAAGTTTTAAAAATTATAACTTAACTTAAAAAAATTGTCAATTATTTTATAAATTAACTTAAATAAAGTAACTCAACTTTGTTTGTTTCTCTAAATCTTTTATCTCTGACACTAAATTGGCAAGACTTTTATAATTACCAAAAAATCCCCTTAAAATCGGGTCATAGTTAAATGTAATGACAGGGACCTTGAGTAACGGATACGCATCCTCAATATTGTCGCAATCCCCTTAGAATCGGGTCATAGTTAAACGGAGAAGGAGGAGACTAGGACTCATCCCGTTGTTAGTAGGTCGCAATCCTCTTAGAATCGGGTCATAGTTAAACTTAATAAGAAAATCTATAAATTATTTATGCGATTTTAAGTCGCAATCCCCTTAGAATCGGGTCATAGTTAAACCCTCCGAAACTTCGGAGCTTTAACACATTTTTAAACCTTAAAGTTTGCTTAAAGGATTTTGTTCTAATCCTTCAAAACTGCCTAAACATCGGACTTTCAAGCATCTTTTAGAATTTGCACAAAATTTATTGATTTTTGGCAATTTTAGCTGTTTTTAGAAATTTTGTGCAAATTCTAAGTACCCCAGAGACCTGCGGCACAGGAGTGGCGGAGGTGCTCTGCTCCCTTCCGGGCCTGAAGCGTTGCCTCCACCACCCCTTGCACAGGGCTGGGGCATTGAAATTATACCATAAATTTATCCAATTTAAGCATTTTTGTCTTTTTTTATAACTATTTCAAAAGGAACGCTATCTTTTATATGTAAATCCTGCTGAGGAAAAGGAATACCGATTTTTGCTCTATTTAACGCATTATAAATTAACTTTAAAAATTCACTTTTTGTGCGTCTTGGACGTCTCGCATACTCTCCCCTTACCCAGACAAAAAGCTCAAAATTTAAAGAACTGTCTCCCATTTCTATAAAAACAACCCTCGGAGTTACATCAAAACGCGGATGTTTTTTTACATACGGTACATTCGAAGTTTTAAGAGCTTCTAAAACCACTCTCTCAACCTCTTCTATTTTACTCCCATACTCAACTCCAAAAGGAACCCTAAATCTTACAATATCATCATTTAACGTCCAGTTAATTACATTATTTTGAATAAAAGTCTGATTAGGGATAATTAAATCAATATTGTCATTTGTCCTTATAACAGTAGAACGCATAGATATATCAACAACCTCACCTCTTGTATTCTCGTCAATCTGAATATAATCCCCCACTTTTATAGAGTTTTCAAACATCAAAATAATTCCGCTTACTAAATTGCTAACAATATTTTGAAGACCAAAACCGATACCAACAGACAAAGCTCCCGCAATAATTGTTAAAGAACTTAAATCAAGCCCAACTGATTTTAAAGATATTAAAAAAGAAAAAATCAATATTGTGTAATATCCCATATTTCCAAGAAGAGTAGCAGTTGAGTGAGAGAGGTTATATTTTTTTCTAAGCTGATAAATAAATTTTTTATAATACTTTCCGATATACCACCCAAGTATTAAAATAAAAATCATAATAGCAAAGTTCAAAGGGGTAATAGTCCTGTTGCCAACAGTAAAAAGAGGATGATTAATTAAAGAAATAATTTTTTGAAATGTTAAATCTACTTCTTTTTTTGCATTATAAACAAGCAGCTTGCTTCCAAAGGCAAACTTTTCAAAATCATTTACAATACTGTCAACAGCTTTGTAAAGACTTAGTTTTTTTGCAATTTTTAAAAGATAATCATCATCTTCAAATGCCTTTTTATCTTTGTTTTTTAAATCAACACTCCATACTACAACATAGTTATTAAAAAGCTTTTGATAAAGACGTTTTTGATACTGCAAGTTCTTTTCAATCAGATTTTTTATATTTTCAACTTTCTCTTTAGAATTTAAAAGCTGCCATTTTTGTAAATCTATATTTAGTCTTTCATACTCTTTTTGGACTTTTAGAAGCGTTTGTTTTAAAAGTTTTATATTATAATCAGCTTCTTTTAAATTAAAATCAATATCCTTTACACTCTCAAAAATCTCTTTTTCAAACTTATCCATATTCTCATTTAAAAAACTTAGCTCCTTATTATAAATTCCGTATAGCCTATTGTAATAGATATATTGAAGCTTTGCAGTAGGAGTGTTTTCATTTTGTAAAATATTAAGTTTTTCTTGAAGTTCTTTGATTTTTTGAGGAAGTGTCAAAAGCCTGTTTTCTAACAAAACAAGATTATTAAATTCTTTTACATACTCTTTTTGATTTGAGGGTTTTTTAATCAAAGGGGGATTGAATTTAAGCTCTTTAATTTTTTTTGCCAAAATTAAATCCAAAGAATACTCAGGAGAGTTTTTAGGAATATTTTTTAAAATATCCTCGGGAGTAAGCGCAAACAAAAAAGTTATCAAAAGAATAATATATCTCATTAAATTCCCCTAAAAAAGAGCTTTTTAATATCAAATTTAAGTCCAACTAAAAAACTGACAATAACCACACTAATTCCGGTTGGAACAATTACATTATAATCATATGTCATTTCAAGTGCCAACACAACAGCCGTTAAAGGAAGTTTCATATTAACACCCATAAAAACAGCAGCACCAATTGCGGCAAAATAAAAAGGCTCTATCTCAAAGTATGAATTCATAATCTCCCCAAATCCATATCCAACAAGAGCTCCTATGCTCATAAGAGCAATAAATATTCCCCCGACAGCGTTTGCATAAATAGAAACGGTTGTGGATATAATCCTTAAAAGAATAATTAGAAAAATCATCCAAAGAGGAAAATAGTTAGAATCATTTATCAAAATCTTTACAACCTCATGTCCGCTAAAAGCTGCATAAGGATTAATTATCAAAATAGTACCAATTACACCTCCGCCGATAAAAGCAAAAATAAAGTTCCTGTAGGGTAAAAACCTCTCAAGTATTTTATTGTTTAAAAACTTTAAAACCCTGTCTTTAAGAGATAAATAAAAATAGATGAAAAAAGTAATAACCGGTATAAAAATAAGAGTAGTTACAATATATCTATATTCTATAAATTTCCCTGTAGAATAACTAAAAATCAAAGGCTCAAGAAAATGCCAAGCGATACTAAAAGCCAGAACACTTGCTAATATTAAATATCCTGCAAAATTTTTTACAAATTCATATGCAATATTTTCAATAGCAAACATAATCCCCGTAACAGGAGAGACAAAAATAGCGGCAATACCACTGCTTGCCCCAATACTCAAAGCAACCCTTAAAAGTTCTTTTGAAAGATTTAAAAATTTATGAAACTTCTGTGCAATCATAGCCCCAATTGCAGCAGAAGGACCTTCATTCCCAACAGCAAATCCGCTTGCAAGGGATAAAGAAGAAGCAAAAATTTTTAAAAACAAATCTTTTATACCAAAAGAAAGCCTGTTTTGCTCAATCGCTTCTGCAATTTCTCTAACTCCATACTCTTTTACAGCTTCATCCTTTTGAATTAAATAATTAACTATAAAAATAGAAACCATAGGCACCAAATAGACATACCAAACAGGGAGTTCGGGAATTGTCTCAAAAGGGTCACCAAAATAAAGAATAAAAGAGAAAAAATGAGTTAAAAGACCATAAAGAGTAATAAAAATCCCGGTTACAACTCCGACAATTGCGGAAAAGACTATAATTCTCCCCATATTAAACCCTTAATTCAAATTAAACCAAAAAGCTTTTATACCGCTGCCGATTAAAAATAAAAACGCAATTAAAGAGATGGTATCAAAAAGTAAAAGCTTAAACATAGCTATCTTTTTTAAAAGTATACCATCTCCTAAAAATTATAATACTAAACTTGGCAGCCCAAATACTGCCCCTATACCTCCATAAAGCTTTAATTTATTAAAATAACTTCCGGCAAACGAATAAAACATCTCTTCTATCTCTTTTGGATGCATCTGGTTGATTTCTCTTTTTATTACCTCTTTAATATCAATAGCTTTTATAACTAAATCCAAATTATCTTTAAGAGTTAAAAACAACGCTTCTATCAATTCATCTGTAATTTCTTCTTTTAATCTATCATCAAGCAAAAGATTTAAGTTTTTAAAAAATTCTTCAACAAAAGGTAAAATAACTTTTTGGAATTTTTCATATTTTAATTCAACCAAAAACTCTTCTAAATCTCTTTTTAAGATATCCTTATCAAAAAAATCCCTTGAAAAAAGTTCAAACAATACATCCTCTAAAAATATTAAAAGTTCTTTTTGAAATTTTTCATTTTCTAGAATATTTTTAACAATTTTACTCACATCTTCTTTCTTTAGTTCCAATAAGTCTAAAAGAGACTTATCTTTTAGAATCTCTTCTAAAACGTTTTGCAAGAATAGATTTACTGTTTCTATAAGCTCTTTTTCTTTTGTTTGTATATTCTTAACAACTATATCTAAAATATCTCTAATATTACCCTCAAATATATTCACTAAATCCCTAACACTTCTTATATTAAGAAGCCTTAAAATATCTATAACCTTCATCATAAAAATTACACTTATAAAAGATATTATAAAACTCTCAACTCCCCTTTTAAAACCTTCACTTTCATACATTTTATAAAAAATCTCTTTAAGCTTTTCTTTATTTAAAATATCTTCATCAATTCCCATATCATAAAGATTATAATCTAAAACTTTAGATAAAATCCTTAAAAGCTCCATCTTTTTTTCGTTTAAAAACTCAGGCAACGTATAATCAAACACCTCATCTACAATATCTTCCACTTTCCCTTTAAGTGCCCATCCGGTACCAAAAGGGAGAGCATCAATTAATTTTTCTTTTATATCGTATCTTTTATCGTCAGCAGCTTCTATCATTACCTCAACTAAATTATCCACATTTTCATAAAGTGCTCTTTCTAAGAATCCGTCAAAAACATATCTTAATTTTTTATTAGGAGTTAAACTCTCCTGCTGGATTTTATCCACTATTAAATCTATTAAATTTTTGTCTTTTATCGTCTCAAAAATCTTATCTTTAGTAGAAGAAATTATCTTTTTTTTCATCTCATAAGTTATAAAATCCTGCAAACTCTTAGTATTTACAAACTCATTAAACTCTTTTTCATACTCTAACAATTTTCTTTTTACCTTATCAAATTCAAGAGCTTCTATTATCTTATCTACCAAAACATAGCTATTTTTAGATATAAACTCTAAAATAAAGGGAATAAATTCACTTAAATTTGTCTCTTGAAGCTTTTTTATTACAAAATTACTAAAATCTTTACTTTTAATCTCTTCTAATAAAAATTTAGCAATATCAGATGAATAATCTTGTAAAAGATACCTATTTTCATAAAAATAATCAGCTAAATAAGTAGCTACTTTTTCTTTGTTTTCAATTAAATATTCAGTCAAAAACTCATAAACCTTAGGAGCTATATTTTCTAATAATTTATCAAAAACAAAATAATTATCTTTAGATATCATACCTTTTAAAGCCTCTTTTAAAACTTTTTCATTCTTTTGAAAAATACTAACCAAAGCTTCATCATTTAAAATATCATCTCTTACAAAATTTGAAATATTTTGTGCAAATTTTGGCTTTTGTTTTGCAACAACTCCCGGAGAGAAATAAGGTAAATAAGATTTTTTCTCATAAGGTCTAAAAAGCATAGTAATTGCCAGATGATTGGTAAAAATCCCGGTAACTCCATAGATTAAAGGTGTTGCATAAGTTAAAAGAGGATTTGAAAAAGAAAAAGTAGCTGCATAATACCCAGCCCCTGCTACACTTCCTAAAATAGCCCCTAAGGTATTAATAGGTTTTAGCTCTTTGCCCATAAAATTTTCTACCATATCTCTAATTTCTGCAGGAGAAAACTTCATAAGTTCATTACTAACAGCTTTTGAGACTTTACCTTCAAGCATATTTTTTAAATTGCTCTCAACAGCTCCTAAAGTAAAAGATTCTAAATTTTTATAAGTTTTTTCGTTTTGAAATTTTGAATAAATATTATTAAAAGTTATATAATCAGTTTTATCAAAAAACGAATAATCTATTTTAAAATCGATATCTTCTAAAGAAAATTTAACCTTTTCATAATCAAAATCTAATTTTAAACCAAAATCAAATCCATCACTTAAATCCCTAACTCTTTTTTCTCTTAAATCTTCTATTAATTCATTTAAGCTTTTTATAAGACTATTTTTAAATCTATCGGAATAAACAAAATTTTTTACATACTCAACAAAAGGAAAATCTTTTAAAACAGATAAATCCACATCAACAACATCTCCGACTCTTTTATTCAAAAGCTCATCTAAAAACTCTAAATTTTTATCTTTAAGATTATTTAAGTTCTTTTTAATTAAAGCTATTAAAATACTCTCTTTTAAAATCCCTTTTTCCTCTAAAATCTCAATAATTTCTCCAATTGTATGATTTTTTAACATTTTATGAAACTTATCTGCTAAATACGCTCCGGCTTCATCTCCATAATCTCTTATAGCTCTTTTTATCTCTTCAACAACCCCATACCTGCTAACCAAATCTTCCATAAAAATATCTTTTAGTTTTTTTAATATCTTTCCACTTATAGACCTATCAAGAACCCTATTAATAGCGCTATCTATTCTTCTTTCGATATCTCTTTGGTTTTTATCAACAAACCTTATAATATCATCTAAAATATAAGGCAAAGTATTTTTAATGAAATAATCAACTTTTGCAGCCGTTTTTTCGTTTATTACATCATAAACTCTAACATCAACTCTTTTTAAAGAAGAGATAATATTTTGAATTAATACTTTTAAAAGCTCTTCTCCCTTTTTAGTATTAACAAAAGCTATAAGCCTTTTTATTATCTCTTTTGATAAATTATCCGTATCGTTTATAAAATCGCTAAAATACATATTAGCAATAGATTTTTCGGCACTTTTTATAATTTCATCAATATCTATAATATTTAAAATTTCATTTAAAAACTCTTCAATATCTCCATCAAAATCCCTAAAATCAATTTCTCTTAAAAGAAAGGTTAAATTTTTTTTGATATTTGAAAAGATTTTATTTGAAAGAATTTCATCAAGCTTTTTATCTTCAAGTGCAAAATAAAGAGTATCCCCAAAGTTTTTATTCTCAAGCACCTCATTTACATTATCTTGAATATAATAAAATTGCTCTTTAGAAAGAAGCTTTTTTGTATCTACATTTTTTAAAAATTCTTTTTTAAACTCATTTTCTTTTTCTTCCAAATAAGAAATTATATTTTGTTTACTCTCTTTAAATCCGTTAATTTCACATAAAGCCTTCTCTCCATTAACATAAGGCAATCTATTTTCAAACAAGTCCCTAACAAGTGCATCAAGCATCTTTTTAAATTCATCCGATTTTATCTCAGATAACAAAGTATCGTGATTTATTAAATCTCTTTCTATAAGTTCTGAAATATTTTTTATAAAACTCTCATACTCTTTTTCTATAACTCCACCAAAACCAAAATAACTTCTAAACAACATTTTTATAGCCATATTATTTGTAATATACCCGGTAACTCCACCTAAAATAGTATTACTAATAACCCCTTCTATCATCCTATCTCCTTGATTTTGTTGATAATATTTTTTAAAAATCATTTGTTAAACTACTTGTAGTAAAAACCAAGCTACAAACAAAAAATTAAGGCTAGAGCAGTCCGATGATGGCACCAACTAAGCTGATAGAGTTAGTACAGATATCTGTGAAGGTAGCTCTAGCGAGGTTTATTATATAACAGACTAATCATCTACTTGTAAAGTAGGAAGCTCCCCTTTTCAAAGCGGGACAATTCACCTTTTTTCTATCAAAAACCTAACATTCAAAATGTAAATTAGCATATTTTGAATTTTCAAATTTTTAATTAAAAATAGTTAATTTTACCAAATCTATATTTATCATTTTAACTACAATAAAGTGTCAAACACCATATCAATAAATAATTAAATGGCGGAGAGGGCGGGATTCGAACCCGCGGTACCCGAAGTGGGTACAACGCCTTAGCAGGGCGCCGGTTTCAGCCACTCACCCACCTCTCCGTGTGAGTGAAATTATACCAAAATTTTTTTTAAATTCAATAGTTTAAAAAAGAAAAAAAAGAAATTAATGAACCCCACACGCATTTTCGGGTTTAATCTCTTCTATTTCTCCTTTTAAAAATTTTTTAATACTCTCTTCAACGGTAGGTGAGATGTTATCAAAATATACTTTTATTCCGGCTTCTTTAAATCCCATCAAAGGTCTTGCGCCAATTCCTGCTACTATTAAAGCATCGGCACCGAGATTTTGAATATTGCTTACCGCATTACCGCAGGCACCTCCCGCATGTCCGGGATTTTGGACAAAATTTACGTCTTTTATTTCTCCGTTTTCAATATCAACAATCACATAAAAAGGAGCTTTTCCAAAATGAGCCCCTCTTTTTGCAAGGAGTCCATCTGGAGTTGAAGTTGGAATTACCACTCTCATACTAACTTCTCCTTAATTTTTTCAAGCACTTCATCTGCTCTTTCCCCGTCTTTTTTACTTACTTTGATAATTTTAATTCCTTCCATTTTAAGAGCATCCTCCATATTAGGTCCAATGGCTCTTACTACAATATAATCAACTCCACTAAGTCTGCTTGCCTTTACATGTTTATGGTGATGTGCCACTTCATCTGATGTATGTTCTTCTTGATGTCCGTGCTCATGCTCGTGTTCGTGAGCGTGAGTATTTTCATTTAATGAAACAAGCTTACATCCATTTTCATTACATTCAAATATAGCAAAATAAGGGGCACGTCCTGTTCTTGTTACAATTTCTAAACTCTCATCCTTTACCGGTACTGCTACTTTCATTCTTCTTCCTTTATCTCTCCCCATCCGAGGAATTCATTTGTGCGTGGTAAATATAGCACATCTTTTGGACGTATGTCAATATGAAGATGTTTTAGTAAATAATCTCTAACCTCTTTTACTCTCCAAAAGAAAAGCAAATCCCCCTTATAAGGAGTGTTTGTCCAGTGCCCAACACGAACCGGTATCTCCCATTCATTTGCGATACTGTTTTGAATTTCCACTATTAAATCTTCAAATTCCGTATCTTTTAGGGCTTTGTGTTCATATTCGGCCAATGCCCTTGCATACGCCTTGCAGGCGTTTTTAATTTTTTCCATTTTATCTGATTTTATTTTAACATCTTCTAAAACCCCCTTAAAAACATCCATTCTAAAACTTTTAGTAAAATCCTTTTTATCTAAATCAAAAACTTTTACAAGTTCGTTTGAGATTTTGTTTTTATCAAGATAGATTTTCTCAGGTATCTCAATTCCATCAAGTACAGGGTATTTTTCAAATACTCTTTTTTTAACTTCTTTAGAGATTTCTTTTAGTTTTGGTTTTGTCATCAGGTATTTTTTTACTAAATTCTCAAGAGCTTTGTCTTTTTTAATGTAATAAAAAACAACAGCACTCTCAAGAGCTTCTAAAAGAGCGTTTCGTGGGAGAAACACTCCGTTATCACCTTCTAAAAATCCCTCTTTTTCAAAAGAGGTCGGTGTCCAAAATATAAGCATCTTTTCTCCTTATTTAAACTCAGCTAAAGCTTTATCAATTTTTTGAGAAATTTTCTCATCAAAAAGTGCAATTGTAGGCACCATCCATTCAAGCCAGTATCTTGCCTCGCCGCTTTTATTTTCACCAAAGTAAGCCAACGCTATTCTTCCAAATCCCATCTCTTTTTCGATTTTTTTAGCATCTCTTAAAAATCTTCTCGGAACCGGCGGTAATTCTTCATATGGAAGAGGTTTTCCTTCATCTCCGTGTTTTTTAACAAGACTTGCAGCACTTCCAAGATTTCTTATAGCTTCTATGATTTTTATAAATTTGTGTTTTTTCAAAAATGCAAGTAATACTTCACCAGCCGGAACGTATAAAATTGGAGTATCAATATCATCTTCTCTTAGATACACGTATAAATACGCTCTTCCTTCTATCATTTCGATTTTAGCAAACATTTTTTTATTTTTTGGAAGCTCTTTTAATACTTCTATTACTTCATGTTCTACTTCATTTTCAGTATATTTATCCCCCGCCTTTTTATCAGCAGCGGCAAAATAAGTCTCTTCACCGTCTTTTTTACCAAAAACCAAATCAAATCCCCATTTTTTAAGTGATTTTATTTTGAATTCCCTCTCTTTTTCAGGTTGTCCGAGTGTTTCAAAAACAAGTGTATTTAATAACTGTTCGCGCCTTAGCTCAGTAATCATAATTTTCTCCTTTTAGTTTTTTATAATTATAAAATTTTAGCCATCTTTTGTCAAGTTTTATGAGTATATTAAAATAATAGGTAGGTTGCTTATCAAAATAAAAAAATCTAGACCTAAATTTTTACTATTTATAATTTTTATTGATAGAAAAAAAGAATCTGATATAAATTTTTCTTATATAACATATATTTAACATTCTATCACTTCTACTTTTTTACAATTTTCTCATAAAAATCACAAAAAGGAGTAAAAATATGAAAAAAATATTAACAATCGCGGCACTTGTTTCGGCAATGTTCGCAAGCAACTACGCACATAGCACATGGAGCTACAGTGAAAAAACAGGTCCTGAATACTGGGGAGACTTAAAACCGGAATATAAAATGTGTAAAATAGGAAAAAATCAATCCCCTATTGATATCAGTGGAGCTGTAAGCGCTACTCTTACACCTGTAAATATTTACTACGACATAAAAGCAAAAACATTTCTAAACAACGGCCATACTTTAAAAGCTGAAATGAAAGACGGAGCAAAACTCTATATAGACGGAAAAGAGTTTAGACTGATTCAATTCCATTTCCATACCCCAAGCGAAAACACAATAAACGGTGAATATTTTCCAATGGAAGGACATTTTGTTCACTCTACAAAAAACGGTGAGCTAGCAGTAGTATCAGTGATGTTTAAAATAGGCAGACACAATCCCGCTATTCAAAAACTTATAAATAATATGCCAAAACACGCGGGTGAGAAGAAAAATATCTGTTCTGCTAATCTAAAAGCAAAAGATTTGCTGCCAAAAAGTTTAGAGTATTATAGATTTAACGGTTCTTTAACTACTCCTCCTTGTACCGAAGGGGTTAGATGGTTCGTATTAAAAGAACCTGTCCAAATGAGCGCCGAGCAAGTAAAAGAATTTGAAAAAATTATG